>Ga0116223_10000008_pt1 | contig 281814 bp, 251 predicted proteins | sample Sb_taG_3_FD_90092 | JGI IMG/M metagenome (GOLD analysis project Ga0116223, IMG submission 90092) | Peat soil microbial communities from Weissenstadt, Germany - Sb_50d_a_PC metaG | ecosystem: Environmental > Terrestrial > Soil > Wetlands > Peat | place: Germany: Weissenstadt | collected... | reverse complement strand
TGCTCGCGACGGTCGCGATATTTCTGGTCGCTCTGTGTATCGCCCGCTTCGCCCGGCATTCCGCTTCTCCGGGATCGCTGTACACCTATGCGTCAACGATCTTGCCGCCCTGGCTCTCGGCGACGGTCGCATGGAGCCTGCTGCTGGCCTACGTGGCTACGGGATCGAGCGTCATTGGCGGTTTTTATCATTACGCGACCTTGTTGTTGCACGATGCCACGGGGCACGTTTTCTCTGCGGTATTCGCGGCGTTTCTGTCGTTACTGGTTACAGGAGTTTCGATCTGGATTGCCTATCGCGACGTGAAGATCTCGGCGCGGCTCATGCTGTGGATCGAGGCAGCATCGGTTTCAGTGATTGTGATCGTGGTGGCTCTTTTGCTTTTTCATCACGGCTGGCGCTGGGATGTCGATCAACTCCATCTGCATGGCATGACCGGCAGCGGGCTTCGCCTTGGCCTGGTGCTGGCGCTGTTTAGTTTTGTGGGCTTTGAAAGTGCGACCACGCTGGGCGCGGAGGCTCGCAATCCTCTGAAGACAATTCCACGCGCGGTGATTCAGAGTGCAGTTCTTGCCGGAGCGTTCTTCACCATCTGCGCGTATGCCGAAGTGTTGGGCTTCCATATCGTGGGTCAGGATCTGGGCACTACGCCGGATCAAATGCATGTGCTGGCCCGGGTGGGCGGCGTGCCGGTGCTCGGAATACTGATCGACATCGGCGCGCTGGTGAGTATGTTCGCCGGTACGCTGGCCTGCATTACGGCCGCAGCCCGCGTGCTGTTGCGGATGGCGCACGATGGGCTCGCGCATGAGTCGCTGCGCGCCACTCACGTCCGCAATCAGACTCCAGGCCGCGCTGTGGTCATCACCGGCATAGCTGCGGTGCTGCCAGTCGCTGTGCTTGCGGGTCGCGGCGCCAGCGGGCTGGATGTCTATGGCTGGCTGGGATCCCTGGCGACCTACGGGTTCATCGTGGCCTACGCGCTGGTATGCGCTGCGCAGCCTCGATATTTGCGGAATCATGGCTTGTTCCGTCCCGGCGCGCAGATCCTTCCCTGGCTGGCTGCGGCGGCCATGCTGCTCGCCCTGGTCGGCAATCTCTATCCGGTGCCCGAGGGGCCTTACGGAAAGCTCCCTTACATCTACCTGGCGTATCTGATTGCCGGACTCGGCTGGTTCTTTGTACGGGCGCGCAGCAGGCGCGCAGCGGCGCTGGCCGAGGGCATCGAACTGTCTGAGTCATAAAAATTAGTGATTCCGGTTAAAAGAAATTTCACTGCGCGCTCGCCTTCCCCTTTTGCCGGAGTTCGCGTACATTGGCGGCATAGTTTTCCAGCCTGGCAGTGCGGAGCAAATCAAGCTCCTGCGACCACGTAGTAGAAAGTCGATAGCCGTGTGCGGGCGCGATGGCAGCTTCGGATTTGTGTTTCTACCCCTGGCGAGGTTCACATCGATGGCGAAAAAGATGAATCGTGGCGTTTTCTCTCTGGCGGCATGCCTTTGCATGCTGCTGCAGTTCTCACCGTGCGCGCGGGCCCAGCAGACTTTGGGCGGCATTACCGGCACCGTAAGCGACAAAAGCGGCAGCGTTTTGCCCGAAACCACGGTGACGATCATCGGCGATCAGACCAAGCTGACGCGCACGCAGAAAACGAATGGAAACGGCGCTTACGATTTCGTCAACTTGCCCATCGGCACCTACACCGTCACCATCGCCCATGAAGGATTTGAATCGGAGAGGCTGCCTTCAATCCTGGTGCAGGCCAATCGCACTGCGACATTGAACGTCGCGCTGAGAGTCGGCCAGGTGGGAACGACCATCGACGTGCAGGCAGCGCCAATCATGAACGCGGTCGACACCACGAACGGCTATATACTGGAGAAAGAGCAGATCGATTCGGTCCCGCTGCCGACGGGCAGTTTCACGGGACTGGCGATTCTCTCTCCCGGCGTGAACGCGGAGCTGCCCGGGGGAACGGGCGTGAATAACGGCCTGGGTAACCAGCCGATCTGGGCCAATGGCCAGCGCGACACCAGCAATACTTTTCTGCTGAACGGCGTGGACGCCAGCAATCTTTTCAACGGCAAGAGTACGAGCAGCGTAGCTTCGGCACGCATCGTGAACAACACTGGCGTTTCCGGCGCCGGCAGTACCACCGCGGAAGAGATTCAGAGCACGGCATCGCCGTATCTGGCCATCGGTCAGGCTTTGCCCACGCCTGCCCCGGAAACCGTACAGGAATTCCGCGTGAACACGTCTATGTACGATGCGCAACAGGGGTCCACCAGCGGCGCGCACATCGACTTGAGCACGGCCTCGGGCACGAATTCCATCCATGGCATGGCTTATATTCACCGCGGAACGGATGGGATGAATGCGGCCCCGTATTTCTATAAGCAAGACGGGAACATCCCGGCGAGTCAAGATGTCCCTCAGTTGCACCGCTATACGGCGGGCGGAACGGTGGGAGGTCCGCTCATTAAAGACAAGCTCTTCGGCTATGTGAGCTTTCAGCACACGCACGCTTCCGATTTGGAAATTGGAACTTCGCGGACGGCGGTGCCGTTTGGGCTGACGGATGATCGCAGCCCCACGGCGTTGGCTAACGTCATCTCCATTAACGGCTGGGGAACGTTGAATCCGGTGGTCGCACCTAATTTGCCGGGCACAACTGGGACACTCAACATTGATCCAGTTGCCTACAGCTTGCTGACCGCCAAGCTGCCCAACGGTCGGTATTTGTTTCCGTCGGCGAATCCTGGTTTCACGCCAAGCCTTAACTTTCCGGAGAACGTCTTCCTGACCCAACCAGCCTATTTCATATCGGATCAGGCGGTATCGGACCTCGACTACCAGCCCAGTTCCAAGGACACTTTGTCGCTGAAGTATTACTACCAGCACGATCCCACTACAGCACCTTTCGGGTACTCGGCTGTCGAAGGTTTCTCGCAACACCTGGATGCGGGGAGCCAGGTGGCTTCCGTCACGAATACTCAGTCGATCCGACCGAATTTCAGCATTTCCGAAGTGTTCGGCTTTATTCGCGAAAAGATCTACAGCACGATTGCCCAGCCCTTCTCCCCTCAATCGATAGGCATCAACAACTTTGGTTCCAATGTTTTTCCGGGAATCACGATTGTGGACGATCTGGGAAACAGCTCACCTCTGAATTCAAACTACGTTTTCAATGCCGGAACCACAATCGGCTCGACGGCCGCTTCGCAGGGCGCGTTCACCGGCATTTTCCAGAACCGCTGGATGCCTTCCGCCAGCGCGGTTTGGACTCGCGGCAAACACACGATCACGTTCGGCGGGAGTTATTCCTATACCCAACTCAACGCGCGCGATGAAAGAACGAATGCGGGCATGATCGGCTTCACCAACTTCGACAACTTCCTCACGGGCTCGCCGGTCACGTACACGGCTGACGGGTTCATCACCACGACCTTCCTGCAAGGCAACGCCAACCGCTACTACCGCTCGAACGAATCGGGTGCCTTCCTTCAGGACAAGTTTCAGATCCGTTCCAACCTCAGCTTCAGCGCCGGGCTCCGGTTTGACTATCACGGTGGCCTCAAGGAAAAGAACGGCCGCATTTTCAATTTCGACCCGTCGAAATACAGCTACAACGTGGCGTCGGATACGATCGAGTCAAATGGCTTTATTATCGCGGGGAACAATCCCGACTTTCCTACGAAGGGCGTCAGCGATTCCACTCTCACGGGACGGCAATGGGGACTCGCGCCACGCTTTGGATTGGCGTGGAGCCCGCGGAAGTTCAACGACAAAATTGTGGTTCGCGCGGGCTGGGGTCTGTACTACGATCGCGGAGAGTTGTTCACCTATCTTTCCCCCGGATTTGCATCAGGCGTCATCGCGGGCGGTCCGTTTGGCGTGAACCAGACTCCACCGTGGGTAAACCAGCAGTCTTGCAGCCCTTACGGATATTCTTATTGCAGCACCTTCGAAAATCCCTGGGGAACTACGCTCGGGCCTGGACCCAGCGGCAATCCCGCCCACCTGGACTTGCCCAATGCAGCGCAAATCTCAACCGGGATTCCGCTATTCCCGTTTGCCGATTACAACCGTGCCAACAAGCTGCCTTACACGATGAACCAGACGCTGGACATTCAGTGGCAGCCGCGCAATGATCTGGTCGTTGAGATTGGATATGTGGGGAACCTGGGCCGCCATGCCGTTGTTCCGCTGCCGTTCAACCAGGCGAAGATCGCTTCGCCGACCAGCCCCGTTTTGGCAGGGTCCCCTAACTTTCAGCAGAATTACACCTACGGATATTCCATCATTCAAGATTCGTCTTTTACGCCGCAGAGCCTGCCGAATGGCCAGCCATACCTGCAAACCTTTGAGGGTGGAAACGTCGACCTGCGCGTGCCTTACATCGGTTATTCCTCCGAGTCGGAGTCTTACACCGCGGCAGGAATCTCCGCTTACCATGCGCTGCAGGCGCACCTGGAAAAGAGAATGAGCCACGGGTTGCAGGTTGGCGCCTCGTACACCTTCTCGCACGCAACCGACGAGCAGAGCGCGATGGGTCTGTTCTACAACGGCAACAATCCGCTCGATTTGCGGTCCGGTTATGGACTCTCCGATTTTGACCGCAAGCACGTACTCAACTTCACCTACACCTATGAACTGCCGAAATTCTTCGCGGCATCTTCATTCAAGGGCAAGATCGCGAACGGTTGGGCCATTTCCGGCTTGACCGTCATTCAGAGCGGTCAGCCGTACAGCGTCGTCGACTATTCGGGCGCGGTGGGCAGCATCTTCTACGGGGTGAACGACGGCATCACAAACCCGATCGTTCCACTCGCCGGGTGTTCTCCTAAACAGGCGCTGACCGGCGCTTCGGGCGCGCATTCCATCCCGGGCCAGAAAAATACGTTTGCCCTGGACCCGTCCTGTTTCGGACTGCCTTTGCTCAATCCGGGAGACTTGAACGGAGCGATTCCGAGCAACGATCCTTACGAGACGAACTTCATTAGTCATGGCCAACGCAATATCTTCCGGCAATCCTGGCAGAGACGCGCCGACATCTCGATCGCAAAGACCACGCAGATCACCGAGCGTTACACGTTGAAGTACACCATGGATATCTTCAACGTGACCAATACGGCGAGCTTCGATATCCCTATCGACGACATAAGCCAGAACATCAACTTCAACGGCTTCCCCGTCGTCGGTCAAGCCGGGGCCACCACACCCTGCAACCAAGACTTCACAGCCGTTTACGTGTGCCCGTCGCTCAGCGGCCTCGGCATCACAAACAAGACGATTGGCAGCCCTCGGCAGATTCAGATGTCCCTGCGTCTTGTCTTTTGAAGAACGTGCATCGGCGCAAATGGGTTCGACTCATCTTTGTCGGGTTGACTGCGAGTTGCGGAGCGGGCGTCCGTTTCCTCTTCCGCGGGAATGCATCTCAGGTGTTAAGATTCGCCCGGAAGAATTCTCATGAAACCGGCGATCTTAATCCTCTCCTCCATTCTCGCTGCATCCTTCGCGCTCAACGCTCAGGAATTCACACGCGGGGTCGGTATTTATCCCGGCGATCCGAAGGCGTACAACGGCGCGATACTCGTAGCCGAGACTCAGGCCTATCGCAACCTGGCTTTGCACCGTCCCGCATACGCTTCGAGCAGCTACGACTACAACCTCACCGCCCAGCTGGTGACCGACGGAATTCGCGACACGCGACTTCCGCGATGGGTCTCGACCGCGTCGAGCGTGAGCGGCATATTACCGCGCAAGGACCGCGAACATCCCATCGACGACAATCCCATCACGAGCGTGGACTTGCCCGGAACGGGCGGCTGGGTGCAGATCGAGCCCGAAGGAAGAGACACTCCGCTTGAGGTGGACCGCGTCGATGTGGTCGCGCGTGCCTGGTCATTCGCGCAGCAGCCCGGGGCGTGGACATGCGTTGTGTTGGGCTCTGACGATGGTCAGACGTGGACGGAACTCGGCCGGACCAGCGGCACAGAGGTTCCGGCGGCCCCGGAATGGATGCACGCCAAGCAGCTCAAGACTTCGATTCCGTTCTCTTCCCCGGCGCGCAGCCGCTTCTACCGGATGCAGATCGATGGTCCAAACGTGGGCCGATGGCAAGTCGGGGAGATGGCGCTTTTCGACAAGAACAAACATCTCGAGGTCGGCGGTCCTTACGACTTCACGAGCGCGTGGAAGAGCGCGGGCGCCGGCGAGGAGTGGGTCTATGTGGATCTGGGTGCCGACTGCGCCGTGGACCACGTAGTGCTCTACTGGGTCGAGCGTGCGAGCGCTGGAGCAGTTCAGATCTCCGATGACGCCAAGACTTGGCGGACGATTCAGGCCCTTCCCGCTGCTGGAGGCCTGACGGATGATCTCAAGCTGTCACAGGTTGAGCATGGACGTTACGTTCGCGTGCTCATGACTCGTGCCGCGTCGCCCGATGGGTATGTCCTCAGCGAACTGGAAGTGTTCGGCCACGGCGGGCCAGTGCCGCGTCCGCAAGGCGCGCCGAAAGGGAGTGCGAATCAGCGGATCGAACTGGCGCGAGGTGCGTGGCGGATCCAGCGCGATTCTCTCGTGGCTGCCGACGGCATAGCCATTTCGAAAGCTGGCTTCCAAGCCGACGACTGGCTGTCCGCGACTGTTCCCGGCACGGTGTTGTCGAGCTACCTGGACGATGGGGCAATTCCTGAACCCAACTATGGGCGGAATCAGTTGCAGATTTCCGATTCGTTTTTCTACGCGGATTTCTGGTACCGCGACGAATTCGTCGTACCGCCGACAACGCCCGAGAGACACGTGTGGCTGAATTTCGATGGCATCAACTGGAAGGCCGACGTGTTCTTCAACGGGGAGAAACTGGGCCGCATTGAAGGCGGGTTCATGCGCGGCCGGTTCGACGTGACTCACCTTGTGCGGACCGGCGCTGCGAATGCCCTTGCGGTGCGGGTCATCAAGAACGCGTCGCCGGGCAGCGTGAAAGAGAAGACGTTGGCCGAAACCGACTCGAACGGCGGCGCGCTGGGCGCGGACAATCCGACGGCTCATGCGTCTGTCGGCTGGGACTGGATCCCCACGATTCGCGGGCGCAACACCGGCATTTGGGGCGACGTCTATTTGACGAGCAGCGGACCGGTGACGATCGAGAAGCCTTTTGTGTCGACCGCTCTGCCTCTCCCTGACGTCAGCCGTGCGGACGTGAACGTTGAGGTGACGCTGCGCAGCCACGATCAGAAAGAAATGGCCGGAACGTTGCGCGGACAGTTCGGCGCGGTTCGCTTTGAGACGCGAGTCACCGTACCCGCTGCCTCGGACGTTACTGTGAAGCTGAACCCCTCCACCACTCCAGCGTTGCGCCTGCAAGCCCCGAAACTGTGGTGGCCAGCGGGATATGGAGCCCAGAATCTGTACGACGTGAAGCTGTCGTTTGAGACCGGACACAAGGTCTCTGACACAAAGTCGTTCCGCGCGGGAGTGCGTCAGTTCACTTACACGAACGAAGGTGGCGCGCTCAGGATTTTCATCAATGGCCGCCGCTTTATTGCCCGTGGCGGCAACTGGGGATTTCCAGAGTCGATGCTGCGCTATCGAGCGCGCGAGTACGACGCGGCGGTTCGATATCACAAAGAGATGAACTTCACCATGATTCGCAATTGGGTGGGGCAGACCGGAGACGACGCGTTTTTCGAGGCCTGCGATAAGTACGGGATTGTGGTATGGCAGGATTTCTGGCTGGCGAATCCTTATGACGGCCCCGATCCCGACGACAACGAACTCTTCATGAGGAATGCGACCGATTTCGTCGAGCGCATACGCAATCATCCTTCCATCGGCCTGTTTTGCGGGCGGAATGAGGGCGATCCGCCGAAACCGTTGGAAGACGGCCTCACCGACTTGATCGACCGGCTCGATCCCGGCATGCGTTATTTTCCCAGTTCGTCTTACGGAGTCGTTAGCGGGGGCGGGCCTTATCGCGCGATGCCGGCAAAATTTTATTTCGCGGAACGCGCGACGCCGAAACTCCACAGCGAACTGGGCATGCCGAACATCTTGACGATGGATAGCCTGCAACAAATGATGCCCGCGGCTGACATCTGGCCGCAGAGTGACGACTGGGGCATGCACGACTTCACGCTGACCGGCGCGCAGAACCTTGGGGCGTATCGCAAATTGATCGAGGACAGTTACGGTCCGGCCGACAACGCCGCCGACTGGGTGGAACTGGCGCAGTTTGAAAACTACGACGGCTATCGCGCGATGTTCGAGGCTCAGAGCAAGAACCGTATGGGCTTGCTCCTCTGGATGAGCCATCCCACATGGCCGGACTTCGTGTGGCAGACCTATGACTATTACTTCGAGCCCACCGCCGCGTATTTCGGCTCAAAGAAGGCGTCGGAACCGCTACACATCCAGTGGAATCCGTTGACCGACAATGTCGAGGTAGTGAACTACAGCGCAGGAAACGTTACTGGTCTGACCGCCCAGGTAGAACTTCTCAACAGCGATGGCTCGAAGCAATGGGATAGAACTGCGCCAGTGGACAGCGCCGAAGACAGTGTGCTGGCTCCCATCAAGATCGAGTATCCCGCAAGTGTGAGCGCGGTGTACTTTATCCGGCTGAAGCTGACACGCGGCGGCGAGACTTTGTCCCAGAACTTTTATTGGCGTGGTACGGAGGAGGGCAACTTCCGGGCTTTGCGCAAAATGCCGAAGGTCAAGTTGGACGCGGCGACCATAGTCGAACGCAAAGGCGGAGAGTGGCTTCTAACCACAGAACTGAGCAACTCATCCGGCGCTCCGGCGCTGATGGTGCGGGTGAAGGCCGTGAGGGGAAAGAGCGGTGATCGCATCCTGCCGGCGATCTATAGCGACAACTATGTGGCGCTCATGCCTGGGGAGAAACGAACAATCCAAACCGAACTGGAAGATGCCGACGCGCGGGGCGCGCGTCCGCAGATCGTAGTGGAGGGGTTCAACCTAGCTGGAGTAGAGCAGTAGGCTCGCTGGCATGAGTTCACTTCGAACTCGCCGGGGCCCGGCAAAGCGGGTAGGTGTTTGCGGAGGAAGTACTAGCACTCTGATTGGCTGGAATTACGGCAGGGGTCTCATTCGAAGATGAGCTGGGATTCCCTTTGGCGGTAATCGCCGTCACCACGTAGTAGTAAGCGGCCCCATCTTCCACGAGGTCGTCCAGGCAACCGGTACCGACGACTGGAGTAGGGTTGACCTGTTCGCAGTCGCTGCACGTAGGGTTCTTCTTTGCGGCACTCTGCGTCTTGCTTCGATACAAGCAGTAACCGACGGGGTTGTCCGCGGATCCAGTGGCGGAAACGCTCGCATTCCACGAGAGCATTACTTTGTGGTGTCCGGTTGAAGATGAGGGCTGAAGCATGGGAGAGCCCGCCGGAGGGCAGGGGGGAAGTCCGGGCACCGTCGTGGCAGCAGTTGTGCCTTTTCCTCCGGAAGTTTTGGCCGCTTGCGAGTCCGCGCCCGCCACGGGAGGCTGACTGTAACCGCTAACGGTCGACAACGTGAAGGCGATGGTCAATATCGCGATCTGGAAATGGAATCGGGAATGTACTCTGTTTTTCAAGCAGAACTCTCGAGCCAATTCAGCCATGGGAATAACGGACTAATAATACTCCTGACCGAACGCATGATCCCTCAAGATTCGAAAGGAACTGCTGCAGGGAGTTTGCACGCCTGGACGGCTCGGGCGATACTGTGGATACCGAACGCTCTACCGCTCTGTTGAATCGTAGTATTCCGCATCCAAAATCGAATGACCAGGGAGTCTGAATGAACGATTGCCGCGAGTTTTATATTGATGGGAAGTGGGTCAGTCCAGCTGTTGGACGCGACTTGCCGGTCGTCAATCCTGCGACCGAGGAGGCGATTGCGACTATCTCGCTCGGCGGCGCGGCCGATGTCGATAGCGCGGTGGCCGCAGCCAAGAAAAGTTTCGCATCGTACTCGGAGACTACTGTCGAGCAACGCCTGGCGCTTTTGCATCGGATCGTCGAAGTCTACAAAGCAAAGAGCGAAGAAATGGCTCGGGCCATTTCGCTGGAGATGGGGGCGCCGATTTCGCTGGCGCGCAAGGCGCAGGTTCCGGCCGGATTGGGGCACTTACTAGAGGCAGTGAAGGTGCTCGGGTATTTCAAGTTCGAGGAGCTCAAGGGTACGACTCTGACGCAAAAGGAGCCGATTGGAGTGTGTGGACTCATCACTCCGTGGAATTGGCCTATGAATCAGATCGCCTGCAAGGTGGCGCCAGCGCTCGCGGCGGGCTGCACCATGGTTTTGAAGCCGAGCGAATTGGCACCGCTCTCGGCTTGTCTGTTCGCGCAGATTCTCGATGACGCCGGCGTTCCTGCTGGAGTCTTCAATCTCGTGAATGGTGATGGAGTCACCGTGGGTTCTGCCATTGCCTCGCATCCTGATGTAGCGATGGTTTCTTTCACTGGTTCCACGCGAGCAGGTGTTGCGGTGGCTATGGCAGCGGCGCCAACTGTAAAGCGGGTTACGCAGGAACTTGGGGGCAAGTCGGCGAACATTATTCTCGACGATGCCGATCTCGGGAAGGCGGTCAAAGATGGAGCACGGGGATGCTTTCTCAACACAGGTCAGTCGTGCAATGCGCCTACGCGCATGCTTGTTCCACGATCAAAGATGGCGGAAGCGGCGTTGGTCGCGAAGCAGGAGGCCGAAGCGGGAAGAGTTGGGGATCCGCAGAAGGAAGACACCACCATCGGTCCGCTCGCGAGCCGAGCTCAATTCGAAAAGGTGCAAGGGCTCATCGATAAGGGCATTGCAGACGGGGCGACGCTGGTCACGGGCGGAAGCGGGCGACCGGAGGGTGTGAGCAAGGGATACTTCGCGAAGCCGACTGTATTCGCCGACGTGCGCAACGACATGACAATTGCGCGGGAAGAAATCTTCGGGCCAGTGCTTTGTATTCTCCCGTATGACGACGAAGACCACGCGGTCCGGATTACCAACGACAGCCCATACGGACTATCGGGCTTCGTGATGTCGTCCGACATCGAGCGAGCGCGTCGAGTGGCGAAGAGAATTCGCGCGGGCAACGTGCACATCAATGGCGCCCGGGCCGATTTCGGCGCATGCTTTGGCGGGTATAAACAGTCGGGCAACGGGCGGGAATGGGGAGAAGCGGGGCTTGAGGAATTTCTGGAACTAAAAGCTATTTTTGGCTACACAGCCCCGGCGAAATAGCGACCGGGAGTTCGGGCGTTGCCGCCGTCGCCTCTTGAGGAAAAGCACTCAGCGGGAGTTCTTCACTTCAAGCAGAACGAGCCCGTGCGCGGGAATGTTGAGCGTGACCGATCCATTCTTCATGGCAAGCGTTTCGGGAGCAGAGAGCTTGGCAGCCGCTCGGAGCTTCTCAATCTGCGCCTGCGTCGGATAACGCGGCGAGCCCATGGCTTCATAGGCCGTGTGGACGTCGCCGTGCGCCGAGTCGAGTCGCATCACCTGCATCTTTGACGCACTGGTGTTCTGGAACTGAAATTTCACTTCCTTCGCGGCTCCCTGCGCACTGGGGGCAGCCATGTTCCACGCGGCGATGACCAAAGTGCCATCGTCGCGCCGCGTGACAAGCACGGACTCAGAGGACGCGCTGAGGCGCTGTTCGCCGAGCTGATGCAGCAGCAGAAACGCATTGAAAGACGGCTTCGGAATTCCACCTGCCGCAAGCAAGCCAAAACCACCGTAGAACGGCTGTTTCACCACACCCTGTTCTTCGAAGACGTCCGAAAAAGTCCAGTAAGACATTTCGTCGACCAGGCCGTCGCACTGCCGAATGGTATCGGCTAGCCACGGACCCATGTAGGCCGAGTCAGTGACCTCCGGCTCGTTGGCGTAGCTGGCATTGAACTCGGACCAGAGCAGCGGTAGGTTCGGCATGGAGGAAGACTTGATTTGATCGTGAACCTTCCTGACCGCGCGGCAGACCATGCGGTCGCGCGGGATATTTTCGTGCGTACCGAAGATGTCTTCGGACTTGTCGTTGCCGTAAACGTGCGTAGAAACGAAGTCCACAGGAATCTTATTTTCAGCGCAATGGCTGATGAAGGAATCGGCCCATGCCGCTTGTGCGGTGGAAGGACCGCCGACACGGAGCCGGGGATTCACGGCTTTAATGGCGCGGGCAGTGTGGTCGTAGAGCTCGAAGTAGGTCGCCTGCCGCGGATCGCCAGCCCAGAAGTCGATGTTGGGTTCATTCCAGACTTCGAAGTACCACTGGGAGACTTCTTCGATGCCATACCGCTCAACGAGGTGCTTGGTGAACTGCGTTATCAAGTCGTCCCACTTCGCGTAGTCCTTCGGTGGGGCAACGTTCTGTTTGTACCAAAAGGCGTGGAGAGCCTCCTTGGCGGCGAGCTTCTTGGGCATGAAGCTCAATTCCACGAACGGACGAACGCCGTTCGCGAGCAAGCCGTCGTAGATCTGGTCCACGTAGGAAAAGTTGAGAACGGGGCGGCCTTGTGCGTCCTCGTCGTAGACGCCGACCTCGTCGTGAAATATTGCGTGGAAGCGGACGTACTGCATTCCAGTGATCTGCTTGACTTCGCGAAGGTCCCGGCGGTAGCCGTCGCGCAGCGTGAGAATGGCGCGCCCGGATCCGAACAGATGTTCCCAATAATGAGGGAAGGGATGAGCAGGAGCGCGACCGTCAATGATCACGGTCTCACTGGTCGACTGCGCAATGGCTGGGAAGCTGAGCAGGAAGAATCCGAGCATCAGCAGAAAGAAATGCAGTCGTCTGGTCATTAAGCTCCTAGTTTGCCGGCTCTCCCGAAACGGCCGTCGAGTCTCACTTGACGGACAGCCGGCGGCGGCTGTCCCCACGTACGATCGAATGGGTCCTGTTCCGACAATGATCTCATGATATCTTGCCGAAAGATGTTCCGACGCATTCATCACATTGCCATTATTTGCTCCGACTACGCGAAGTCGAAGCGCTTCTATGTGGAGACTCTCGGGTTTGAGGTAGTTCGGGAAATCTATCGTGAGGAACGGAAGTCGTTTAAGTTGGATTTGAAAGTGGGAGCAACGTATCAAATCGAGTTGTTCTCGTTTCCCAGCCCGCCGGCGCGAGTGTCGGCCCCGGAAGCGTGCGGGCTTCGCCATATCGCTTTCGAGGTTGAGAACGTCGAGGACGCCGCCCAGGAACTGAGGGCCAAGGGTATAAAAGTAGAGCCCATCCGGGTGGATGAGCTCACGAACAAGCGCTTTACCTTTTTTCGCGATCCGGACAACTTGCCGATAGAAATCTATGAGGAATGAGGTCTGCGGTCTTCGGTTCACCAGGAGGCTTCGCGCAAGCCGCTGATGATCGCTTAGCGCACGACCTGATTGCCCTGCGTGCTACGCGCCACTCCTCCCTTTGCACCAGCGGGCGAAGCGTTTCGCGAAAACTTTTCTCCGGTCAAAATGTCGGCGATGCGCTCGCCAGCGTGACCGTCCCATAGAGGCGGCACTGTCCCCTTCTTCGCCTTGCCGTCGAGGATGTTCGCCAGCTCGGAGCGAAGTTTCTGCGCGTCCTGACCTACAAGAACGTTGGTTCCCAAGGAGACTGTGACCGGACGTTCGGTGTTGCTCCTGAGGGTCAGGCACGGCACGCCCAAGTACGTGGTCTCTTCCTGAATGCCACCGGAATCGGTAATAACCACCGTGGCGCCGCGCTGCAGAGCAAGAAATTCGACGTAGGGCAACGGATCCAGCAACCGGAGTTGGTCGGCGTTCAGGCTAAACTCCGCAATACGCTGCCGCGTTCGCGGATGCGCGGGAAACACCACGGTCAAGTCCCGGCTCACTTCCATTAAAGATTTCAGAATACCCTTCAGGGCCTCGCCGTCATCGACGTTCGAGGGGCGATGCAAGGTGACTAGAGCATAGCGTTTCGGAAGGTCGCTCTTGGTGTGCCGGACAATCTCAGGCAAGAGCCGGACCAAAGAATCGATCATGACATTTCCGACGAGATGGATTTTCTCTTTGGGAATGCCTTCGCGATGCAGATTGACATCGCCGTCTTCCGAGGGGGTAAACAACATGTCCGCCAACTGGTCCGTGACGAGACGGTTTATTTCTTCGGGCATTGCACGGTCGAAGGAACGGAGTCCGGCTTCGACGTGTCCGACGAGCACTCCCAGCTTGGAGCACACGAGCGTGGCAGCCACCGTGGAGTTTACGTCTCCGTAAACCAAGACCAGATCCGGCTTGCGCTCAACCACAACCGGTTCGAACCGCGTCATGATCTCCGCGGTCTGCCGCGCATGCGTTCCGGAGCCTACGGAGAGATTTACATCGGGCGCCGGAATGCCGAGTTGCTGAAAAAAAACATCCGACATATTGGGGTCATAGTGCTGGCCGGTGTGAACCAGAGTCTGTGTTACGCCGGGCCGCCGGGCGAGCGCGTGCAATACCGGAGCCACCTTCATGAAATTCGGACGCGCTCCAACCACGTGAACAATCTGCATTTCTCTTCTCCAATCCATCTTCCAACGAACTATTTAGCAGTCTAACGCTGCCAACTTCTTATAGAAAGTTACGCTCGGCCGTGCGGACTTCGGTTCGCCGGAGCAGCAGCAACAGAGCTGCGACCCCGATCACTGAGATGGCAAAGAAGACGCCTCCGCCGTGGTGGTGAAGGCTTCCAGTCAGGTAGTCAGGGTCTACGCGTGTTCCAAGTTCTGCGATTACGAAGATGCGAAGACCGTTCTTCGCGACGGATAGCGGAACGGCCGCCGCAATCAGCAGAACTTTCCTCCACCATGAGCGAAGAAACAATTGGGCCAGGATCATTGTGGTCACAACCAGCATCAGGCTCGAGCGGATGCTGCTGCATTCGTGCGCAACCTCGATGTCCAGACCGGGGATCGACAACGTGACTCCGTCGAGCGTTACGGGAACTCCAATCGAGCGAAACAGAATGCGGGCTGAAACGGCAGACTCATGCTGCAGGAAGGCGATGATGCAATCCAATACGAACGTGGGGAAAGGAACGAGCAGGAACAAGAAACACAACGGGAAAAGAAAGGATCGGAAAGCTTGGACTCCGAAACAGAGGATTACGCTCGCGATCCACCAGGTCACAAGCGCAAATATGCTGAGCGAAAGCCGTACATCGCCGGGCAGGCTCGATACGTATTTCGCTGCGACGGCCAAGAGCAAGGCTCCGGCGAGTAACACTGAGCCCGGCACGACGCTCGGCTCGAAGTGAGAGGCAAGCATCTCTCGCCTCAGGTAAATCAAGCCGAAGCTCAAGGGCAAAATCAGCAGAATGTGTGTATGCGCATCGCTTTCGAGCGCAAGGCTCAGGATGCTGGCCAAAGGATGACGCCACAACGCGAACGATGCCAGGAGCAGCAGTGCAAATATGAGCCTACGCATACTTGGTCACAAGTTGCAATGTCACGAATAGCCGAGGGAACGCATTCCCGCCTTGGCCTCACGGGAAATGATCAGCCGTTCGCACCATCCCACGCGGCGGCGGCGCGCGGTGCTGCCAACGGACACGGAAAGTGCAAGGTCTTCTCTGATCTCAATGCCCAGCCAGGATTCAAGCTTGCGAAAGTCGACCCTGCCTCCGATCAGGTCTTCATACCTGATGCGGAAGGCGGGGAAGTTCGCTGGCAGCTCCGACCAACTGAGCGCGATGCGGTTCCAGTGTCTGGCGAGCCCCGCTGCCGAGTCGATGCGTACCTCGGGACGGCTGTGGTACAGATGGTGCCAGCCCGAGTCCGCCAGCGACCGATAGCAATCGTACGGATTGCGGGACAGCAGCACGAATTTCGCTTTTGGGTAGAGCCAATGGAGCAAGGTTGCTTCGGCTGCGCCGAGGCGAACTTCCTTGAAACCCCAGCGTTGGAATCCCCGCTGGCGCGCCGTTTCGCCAAGCCAACGGGTCAGGAGCGCCTGAAGACTCAGACGGAAATCCTTGCCCGGAGGATATAGCGTCGCGATCCAGGAAGTCGGCAGTGAAGAAAAGGTCGCGTCATCAGGCGCACAGCGTTTCGTGAGGTCCGGAAATGTGGATAACCGCGACAACATCCCGGCCATCCCGGACAGCATCGCCATTTCGCCGAGAGGCTCGCCCCACAGCAGCACGTTCGGGTCGGTCACCAGGACGCGTTGGAGTAGCGTCGAGCCGGATCTCCAACCGGTAGCCAGCAAGAAAATCGGGGACTCAGTCTCACTGTCGTCCTCCCGATCCTCCGAACCTTGCAGCGCTGCGATCGATTCCTCCAGTTGCTGCACGCTGGGCAGAGTCACTCGTTCGCATTGCGTCCAATCCCACAACTCTCGGACCCAGTTTCTGCGCGTCCGCGTTACGAAGTCATGTATCAGATGTCTTGCACTAGCACGGACTGGCGCAAGAGAGCGCAGGTCCTTGGGCACATGGTCTGTGCCATCTCGCGAGGGAACCTTCGAGGTCCGCTCGCTGTCCGCAGGGGTATTTCGCATATCAAGCTCCGTAAGCCGTACCGCACCGCGCTCGTTTGCGGGTGAATGCGCTGCATCTCCATCTTCACTACCCCCCTTGCAGGAATTGCAGCATTGAGTCCAGGCTGAGAAAATCGCGCCGCTTGCGACAGCGCACCTAAGGCGAAGGACTCGCGATACGGAGGAGCCCGGCTCCCCGTAGTCACGGACAAGGCTTGCCGAGAAGAGCCACAGCAATACTCTGGAACTTGTTCGCGAGGGTCCCTTTCCGGTTGGATCAGGCTTACACGAACTGCTGCCGCGAACGGGGGGCTGTCGCTGCCCCAGACCTGCATGCGGGAAGCAGTCGATTTCTTCACGCTGGGGTCGCTGGAACTGCGCTCCTCCATCTCCGTCCGCATTGCAGCCAGGTCGTCTGAGGCTGATACCACGGGGAACATCAAAGCCAACAGGCAACCGGTCAGCACGAAAGCGCGGGACTGGCTCGATCTGCCCGAGTATCTGGAAACGCGCCAGCAGCTCCCCAGCGCTACCAGCGCCAGGGCCAGCCACAAGAGATTGAGCAGTAATTCCATTGCAGATAGTTATTGGCAGGAACGCACGGTCGCTTGATGCGCACCGCCAGCCACGAGAATCATGCGTTTCGCCAACGGGTTATCGAGTTACGAAAGAATAGCCAAATGCCAAGGGAATCCGCCAGATACTGTCTTGCGTCACGGGTTCAAGCGACGATCGGTGGAGAGATGCAGAACCGCCGCTCCCCAAAAAGGTGCTTTCAGTTGTACGCTGCGACCGCCGGTGATGCTACCGCCGTCGAAGATCTCGCCTGAGGATGGGTTGAACCATTCGGCATGGATACTGGATCGTACGGCGCCCAGATCCACGGTCACGGCCTTTCGAAATGGTCTGTACCGCCGTCTCGGACTGGGCAAGTAAACCAGATACTCCGAGCCTGGATTCGCCAGACAATATCCGCTTGAGGCCAGACTCGACTGTGGGGTCATTGCGGCAAAATCCATCCGCTCCGCAAAAAGGCGTGTGTAGCCAAGATTGCGCCGGATCGTCTCCCATTGAGCCCGGTCTGTTGCACTCTGGGTCTGTTCATCAGAGCGGAGGTCGGTGAAGAGCGGAACGGTTCCCTGCGGCAGACGGGCTTGATACGGATCCATGAATAGCGTGTTGAGACCGCGACAGAAACTCTTCCACACCCAATCGGCGTTGCCCCCGATTCCCCACAGGTGATCGGTGTCTGCTACGACGACTTTACGACCGTCAGACGCTGGTGGATCGGTTTTGTAAGGCTCCGAGTCTGTGTCGTTGGGGGCAATCCAATCCGCGGGGCTTGCCCGGAGGTCGTCGTTCTTACCGTCAGGATAGGAAACTGTCATGCCCACCGGGTGCTGCTTTGCGCGAGCTTTTTCGGCGGTGTGGACGAAGCGGATTATTTCGTATTCCCAGTCCCGGGACTGTATATCGCTTTCGTTGCTGACCTCATACAACACGTTATCCAGATCCTGGACCGCGTCGATCACCTTCGCAACGTAGGCTTCTTCGAGAGCGACAATCTTCGGATCGCGCAGAGTTTGGACTTCGAAACCCTGGCCATCCGCGTTAGGGTCACCGTCGATGCCGTTGATGTTGTTGGCGCGGTTGTAAGGATGATTTCTCCATGGGTCGCCTTTTCCGGTTATCTTCAGCGATTTGTCGGCAACGCTGAAACCGTTGAAGAGCATGATGGAAACATAGATTCCTTGCTCTCCGGCAGCATGCACTCTTTCGTGCAGACGCACGAAGTAGGAGTCATTAAAGCGTGTAAGGTCGAACTTCGGGCCTCCGTCCAGGGCTGTGCCGGGACCAGTTCGAAGGTAAGGCAACGGCGTAAATCGGACGGCCTCTTGCGACCAGGGCAAATCGTCAGCTTGCTCCCACGTCCAAAGGCGATAGAAGTTCAGGGAATGCGCATACAGAAAAGACAGATAGCCGGGGTAATCAAATACAGGAGGCGGATCCGCGGTTCCCCAATCCTGAAAGTTGTTCCAAGTGTGAGACCCCGTGAGGTAAATGACCTTCCCCGTTCCGTCGGTGAAGTAGCGGGGATTCACGCTGCTGACTCTGAGGGGTCCCTTCGCAGGGGAAATCTGGAGCGTGGCCCGCAATGGTGTGCCGTGAGATCCACACCCCGAAGTCAGCGCTGCCCCAATCAAGAACAGCACTATTCCTGAGAACCGTCGCACGTAGATGCGAACGCAAGAGGATTTGATCATTGCCGCTGGTCAGACCGGCCGTGAGTTGACGTAGGCAAATTTCTGTTTCAGCTTCAGAAATGGCCCTTCGAGCAGAGCGTACGAAATCGCAGAAACTGCAATCGTAAGCGCGAGTGCAGTGACTTCCCGCAAGCACACATGTAGGACTCCATTTCGTACGTGCAGGTATCTGTCGGTGATCCATATGCACATCTGGTGGTAGACATATAGGCCGTATGAGACTTTGCCAAGGTATTCCAACGGTCGCAGCCTAAGTCCTATGCCAATCGCCCCGAGCACGATTGCGGTTGCTGACGCCGCCACGACGGGATAGCTGACGAGCGTTCCAAGCCAAGGCAAACCAGAGCCCCACGGTGCGGCAAAGTATCCGGTCAGGGCGATGCCGACGACTCCAGCGCCGATCATCACGAATCGTCTTGCAAGACCGATGTTGGGAGCGCGGCCGCGAAGGAAAATCGCCAACAATATCCCGGCTGCCATGGGGTCCAGGCGCGCCAAGGTATTTGCCCAAACGCTCCAACCGTTGCCATGCATCAGAAGCACTACTACTCGGGTAGCGTTCGCTACCACTATCATCCCTACTGCCGTTAAAGCGATCTGTCGCCGCGACAAACGGGCCACGACCGGCGGCCAGAGTAGGTAGAACTGCTCCTCGACAGAAACACTCCACAAGGGAAGAGCGGCCGAATGGGGCGGTCCAAACGCGATGGTGCTCCAATTCCCCGCCAAGAATAGGAATCCCACAACATAGTGCATCGTGAATTCGTGTTCCGGATTAAGAAACGGAACCAGCGCCGCCAGCGGAACGAAAAAGTAATACAGTGGCCAGATTCGGAGAATTCGGCGTAGGTAGAACGACTTTACGTCAAGCGATCCTCGCGTCTCCTTCTCGCGAATCAGAAGTTCCGTGATCAAATATGCGCTCAAGACAAAGAACAGGTCCACGCCATATGCTCCGGCTCGGGAAACACTGACCTGGAATTGAGCAAACCACATGGGCGCGTGACGCCCGACCAAGCGGTCTAATGGAACATTCAGCGTGTGATAGACGAATACCGACAAGAATGCAAAAAACCGCACCACATCCAGTTCGGGCCGGTAGAAGGATGTTTTGGCAGGCGACTGGGCAAAAGAAGAGGCCTTAGCTGCCAGAGTGACTGTGGGTGTTGATGCCATCTCGCTATTTGCTAGACGTTACGACTCACATGATCGGCTGAGTCCAGCTGGTGAAAACCGGCTACTCCATCAGAGCTCTCTCGCTCGGCGAGGTTCCAGGTATCGGCTACCAAGTACAACGGCCGTCCCTTGCCTTCCTCGTAAATCCGGCCCACATACTCGCCGAGGATGCCGACCGCGATCATGAGAGCCGCGTTGCTCAGGCAGAGCACCAACATCAGCGATGTCCAGCCGGGGACCGTTCTGCCGGAAAAATGCGCCACCAAGGCTCGGACCGCTTCTTCGAGCGCCACCAGCGTCATTGCCGCCGCTCCGAGGAAGCTCAGGCGCAAGGGCAGTGCGGAGAACGAGACTGCCGCGGTCCAAGCCAAGCGAATCATTTTTCGCAGTGGATATTTCGTTTCTCCGGCGGCGCGCGCCTGGCGCTCATACGGCACACAGATCTGGGGATAGCCCACCCAGGCGACCATGCCGCGCAAGAAGCGGTGCAGCTCGCGCATTTCTCTCAGGCTATCCAGACATCGCCGGGACATTAAGCGAAAGTCGCCGACGTCCGGCGGCAAACTCTTCAGGAAGAAGACTCGCATCGAGCGATAGAAGACCCAGGCAGTAAATTTCTTAAAGACGCTCTCACCCGAACGCGCCACCCGCTGACCGCAAACTACATCGTAGCCCGCGCGGTATTGCTCGACCATCTGATGAATCACTTCGAGCGGATCCTGCAGATCCGCGTCGATCAGAACGATGGCGTCTCCGGACGCGTGATCGATTCCGGCGGTGGAGGCGTACTGGTGTCCGAAATTGCGCGACAGGTTCAGAACTTTGATTCGCGGATCAGCTTTGGCCCAATCCACCAGCAGATCGATGGTCTGATCGGAACTGCCATCATTGACCGCGACGACTTCGCACGGGTAGGGAGAATTGTCGAGAAACTGGGTCAGCTGCGGACGAAGCACGGGAAAGATTTCCTGCTCGTTATAGAAAGGCATAACGATCGAGACAAGTCTCGGAGTCGGCCGCGGTCTGAGGAAGTCGTGAGTCATCGAGTTGTCGATGCGGGCTCGCTGTGACACGCGAGCGTGCTCTTCACAAATACCTGGACTTCAACCGGCTCGAATCGTCCCATGGCAAGCCGAACTGGAGGTCCGAAATGCGGGTCGTGCGAAAGGCGATCGGAAAATCCCGTGTTGTACTGGTTGTCCAAGTTCTCCTTGATCTTGGATTCTCCCACGAATCCGGGGGCAGTGATGACAATATCGCTCTGGTCAGCTGAGTCCATTATCTTCTGCCAATCGAGAGGGCCATCTTCATATCGCCATAACCAGATCACTTCAGGTTCGGGCAGGCGCTGCGCAATCCATGAATACTGGATCTGAGGAATGTCGAAAGCGCGGCCGTTGCCGAGATAGGAAATCTTTGGTGCATCGAGGCCGCAATCGTGGCCGAGGTTTCGAACCGGTGTCCAGTCCCATTGATCGAAGCGAACCAAGGCTTGCCACGGAACTACGCCATTCGGAAACGCGAGATCGACGGGATGATTGTTTGGAACAACCACGGGGAAGAGTAGCATCGCCATCTGACCACAAACGAGAATGGCAGTGGTTGCGGCACCCAACCACGAGCCGATCCATCCCGACGTCTCCGCAAGCAGGCCCACAGAGATTGCGAGGGGGATCATCGACGGAGAGATATGACGAAGCAGATGGTTGGTGCCGGCGAGTTGGGCAAGCACGATCGGTAGGCCTGCGCAGGCGCAGGCGACGAGCGCAGCCTTCTGCAGAGGATTCAGGAGCGTTTCTTTCCGGATCAGAACTTTGACCAAAACCGCAATCAGCACCAGAGCGGCGAGAATGCTTATCCCGTGTCCTAGCAAACCTTGAATTACGGTATTAAGCCATCGCATCCAAGTCGCCGGAGATGGTGACCCCAAAGAATTTCGAACAAATCCCCGCGCGTACTGAGCGTAGGCGAATGACTTCTTAACATTCAGCGCCCACCACGGTGCGGCCAATACGAACGCTAGCGCTGCCGCTTTGGTCTGCGATCGCAGACTCGGAACTCCCAGCCAGCCGTAATAACCCATGACCAACCACAACGCCAAGACTGGGGTTGCAATCAGCAGGAATGAAGTCTTCGCGAGAAATCCAAGGCCGACCGCGAGTCCGAGGCCGATCCAGTGGTTTGACTTCTTTGAGTCATTACTCCAGGCCATAAAAACGTAGTACAGCATGGCGGAGGTGGCCAGATACAGAGATGTATCGGTGCCGAAGAAGACGCTGGCGGAAACGATCTCAGGCGACAGGGCAAAGATGAAGACCGCGATCGCTCCGGCGACGCGGCCCCCAATCCGGCACGTGGCCAAGTACACAAACCAGGAACTCAGAGCGAAACACGCCAGAGAAACCAGCCTGGCTACCATGGCATGGAATCCGAACACCGCCAGGAAAGGAAGAACCAGAAGGCGATACGCTGGCGGTTTACCCAAGGTCTTGATCAGGATCCTGCCGCCGAGGGTCAAGATCCTGCCCGCCCATAGCCGCTGCACGTCGACTCCAACCTGATCGAGGTATTCAGCCTCGTCCCAATGGATGCCGAAGGGATGGGCGTGCGACCAGACAATCGCCGCAGACAGGATGACGAGCACAGCGGCCGCGCTGAGGAAAGGCCAGAGGTTCCCGTTGGATTTCGAGTGTTCCATCGCGTTGATCGATCAGTACGTCGGCGGCTTGAGTTCTACAACTTTGGGCTCAGTTTGACACATCTCGTTACGACTTCGCACAAGGCTCAGCCGTTTGCGCTGGCGGACAAGGAGCTTCGGAGGCCGGCTTGCTTGCCCGTTTGAGCCAACTCTCGCGCCAATAGGGATAAATGGCCCGGGGACAAAGCCGGTGATACTCAGCTTTGCAGACAACTCCCTCCAGCATGATGCACGGGAATTTCATCTTGACCAGCTTGCCGGTTTTTTCATCGACGAGCTTATACACGCGACGAAGCACCCGGTAAATCCCCCCACAATACGGAAGCATTTCAGAGTCGAACCACAAGCCTCGGTTCTTCTGGTCTTTGTCGAGCGTTGCGAAGATCTCTTCTTTGCTCTTAACTTCGACTAACTCTCCGGGCTGCAGGTCAAGCAATTCCATTGGAGGATTGGTCGCCGTGCCGTTGATGAACGGGTAGCGGCCCTTTTGCCGCCTGGCCTGAATTTCGTTGAAGAACCCAACCAGCAGGGCTTGCAGCAACCGCAAAACTTTGAGAGCCAGTTCGAGAGCGCGTTCTCCGCGCGTACCGCTGCCCAAATCGATGGCAAGGTTCCCGGAGCTCACGTCGCGAATGTATTGACGCGGATCCCAAAAGCTCATACGGGTGGTGTATTTGGGCACGTCCGTAACCTGGCAGCGATAGGTCGTCTGGCCTTCCGGACCCTGAATTTGTGTCGCGTCGATGAGCGATTTTTCCGTGCAGTGACTGGGAGCGTCGGACTGCGCGATTGCCGAGCCACGCAGGTCGTTTGCAGAGACGACGTTATTGTCGACGCGTTTCAACCAGGCATCCTTCCAAAAAATGAGACAGCTGGCTTCGCATCCGGCGTGCCCGGAACCGTCGCAACGCACGCCTGCGAGATGGACAGACTCCTTCATACGCCGAATGCTCCATCCCTGGATGTAGTCGCAGGTCTTGTGCGCGCTTTTGAAAACCTGGAACTTTTGGCCGCAATACTGAAGCATCTCTGGCATAAATGGCAGGTTCTCCAGGCGACCGGTTTCGTCCAGAGTGGCCAGGATCTCTTCTTTGCGGCGAACCTCGACCCACTCCCCGGCGTTGAGATTCAAAGGGGCAGGCGGGTTTGTATCATGCGCTGACATTGCATCCTTTCTCTTCTTTTACGTTTCTTACGTCGGGCCGCCAGCGGTAGCACTCGCCAATCTGCGCGACTAGTACCCAGACGTTGAGTTTGCAATCAAATCGCCGGCGCGGTTCGATGGTTGCCATCCAGCGAAGAGTCCACACTATCAGGCGACGAAATAGGCGTAGAGGAATGCCGGCGACACACCACCTGGGATCAGGGATTCCGAATGCCTGGATGTCTGCGCGCGCCTTGTCGAACCACCACTGCAGGAAATATTCCTTTGTGACGCGGTTTTTCGGCACCGAGTGATACACCACTGCGGACGGCTCGTAACGAAGTCGCATTCCAGCCATGAGCAGGCGAGTACCGAGTTCGCTATCTTCACTCTTCTGCGGCTGAGAACTGCCGGGGAGCGGGCCTAGATCCGTGCGAAATCCGCCGTAGGTTTCGAGCACAGCTTTTCGAAACGCCATATTGTTTCCAAACGGAGCTTCTTTCAGTTCGCAGACCTCGGAGCCCATATCGCCGATCGCCAAGGGAGCCAGGGCGTCGCGCCGTTCAAGCGAAAGCCAGCGCGGCGGCGAAAATCCTCGCTCGGCCAGCGTGCGGCCTCCCGCTCCGGCCCATGCCTCATCCTGCAGACTCGCGGTCAAGTTCTGCAGCCAGGACGGGTCCAGCCACACGTCGTCGTCGGTAAAGGCTAAGATGGTGCCACGAGCCTCGCGAATCCCGGTATTCAACGCGTATGACTTGCCCTGCCGAGGCTCGAATATGTACCGAAATCGCCCGGGACACCGGTGGCAGAACTCCTGGGCAACCTCGCGGGTCTGATCAGTCGAGTTATTGTCCAGCACCAGCACCTCCCACTCGACCGAATCGGGCAGAGATTGGGCAGCCAAGTCGGTCAGCGTGTTCCGCAGGCTTTGGCAGCGGTTATAGGTGCAGATAATGACCGTAAAATTCATTGCGTTTGTCGACGTGGTGCCGAACTATCGCGTCTCGCTCTTCTCTTCGAAGCCGGGAAGGAAGTGCGGATCCTTCCGAACTCTGCCGGCCTTGAGCCGTCGTTCGAGCGCACCGTGCGGATTCAGCACCGCGCGTATTAACTTGCCGGCAAATGCTCCTGCGATGCGAGCCCGACTGAACCCGACTCCGGCCTCAGTCAGTTTCCGTTTGTGATACTCCCAAAATTTCTTGTCGCGTCGCCGCAACAAATTCCTGGCGAGGAAGCTATAGTACTCGGATAAATTTTGATCCAGACAGCTCTTGAGCTCTTCTGTGCTCAGGCAATCAGGGCCGTACGTGACCAAATCGTACAGTCGCCCCGCGATGAGCGTGTTCATCTCTTGCGAAAACGCGAGCAGTGAACCCTCGCGGACTCTCGTAAATGTAAGAACCTGGTTGACGAAACCGAAATCACAGGTCTTCAGGAGCGCTAAACACGCTTCCGAGTCGGAGTGCAGATTCGATTCGTTGAAGAAGGGGTCATGACTTCGAACGAGGTCCGCCCGAAAAAGCAACGATGTCGCCGTGCCAAAGACGTACAGATCCTCAAGGAAAAGCTTGCGACAGATCTCGCGGCCTGAAACCAGCTTGCTCGGATACGGCAGCCCCGCCCACATGACCTGGCGCCCCTGCAGACCGTACGCACCGACGATGCCGACCGAGGGATATTCTTCGGCAACGGCGACCATCTGTTCCAGGCACTCAGGAAATATCCAGTCGTCGGCAAACACAATCTTGCAATACTTGCTGGCCGGCGACATCTGGCGCAGAGCGCGATTAAAGTTTGGGACCGCGCGCAGGAACTCCTGACTATCTTCGACGCGAATGCGCGAATCTTTGGCGGCGTACTTGCGTGCGATTTCACCGGAACCATCGGTGCTGCAATTGTTGGCAACGACGCACTCCCAGTTCTGATAGGTCTGGGCAATCAGACTGTCAAGGCACTCACCGAGGTATTGCGCCCCGTTGTATACGGGAGTGACGATGCTAACCAGCGGTCGCGCCTCGGTGTTCATTCTGCTGTTCTCTGCCTGCAACGATGTAGTCGACTAAGCTGGCGACAAAGCTTTCTCTTCAACGGATCCGCGAGCGCCCATGCCGCGAACCAAGTCCAGGTAGAACGCTTTCTGTCCCATCACGTACAGCAGCATAACGAGGTAAACCGCACTGAAAGTAAGACCGCCGATGATCAGCCTGAGCAAAGGAGTTAGCGACTCACCGTAGAGGATCTGAAACGCCAGCGGGAGAGCCACAGCCACGGCGCCGGAAAGCAGCGGCCGGCTCAGGGTCTTCAGAACATCCATGAACGAGATCATCGTGCCGTGCACGCACCATGCGATATGAGGAATCACCCACAAGCCCATCGCCACCGAGTATCCCAAGGCAACGCCCTTGGGCCCATACGGCAAACCGATGATGTATCCCGCCATTACCAGTGGCGCAATCACCAACGCGATCTTGAGGCTCCGCTCCACCTTCCCGAGGGCGAACAAAAACCAGGAAGTAGGGTTGATCATGGCAAAAATCAAGATCGTTGGAGCCAGCAGGCGAAAGATGTCAACGGCGTCTTTCCACTTTGGCCCAAGCAAGACTGCAATCAAGTCCTTTGCGTACAGGGCCGAGATCATGGTGATCGGGAGCGTCAGGCCCAGAACCAGAGAGTATCCTTTTAGGAAATAGTTTCTAAGGCGGGGCGGATCGTCCTGCACTCGCGACAACGCAGAAAAGGCCACTTCGCCAACCGCGCCATTCAAGTTGTCGGTCGGAATATTTACGAGTTGGTACGCTCTGCCGTAGATGCCGATGGCATCGGCTCCCCAGAATCTTCCGAGCAGTACTTTTTCCATGTTGTAGGCGACGTAGACGACGATGCTGTTGAGAGTGAGTGTACCGCCGAATCTCATCATGGAACGCAGGCCGATATTCCGCTGCGGCTTGCCAGGAATCCATTTCGCCGCCTGCCAACAACCGATCGTTGAAACCAGAGGCGCGGTGATCGTCATCGCCACCAGGGCCCAATAGCCATACCCAAGCCTAGCCATGCTGATCGCGATGACCGTGCTCACGATCAACGACACAACATTGATCACACCCAGAGCCGTGAATCGCATCTGCCGTTGCAGAAGAGCCGAGTGCTGAACGCCGCCTGCGTTGAATAGAAATCCAGTCGCGAGAACGATCGTTACCCAGAGCAGACGCGGCTCGTGGTAAAACAGCGCGAGAGCGGGCGCAAGAGCGACCGCCAGCACGCCCAGAATTACACCTACGAGAGAATTGATCCAGAATAACGTTGAGATCTGGTCGTCGGTTACGTTCGCGCGTTGCACGGTCGCGGTGGACAAACCGAAATCGCGGAAGAGATTCAAGATTCCGGTGAACGCGGTGACCATGCCCACCAATCCGAAATCCTTCGGACCCAAGAGACGAGCCAGGATCATCAGGGAACCGATGCGCACCGCGAAAGTGGTGACCTGGGACACGATCCGGGCGAGTCCGCCCCGAATTGTCTTCGCCTTCAGATCCTTCATGGTTTTTCAGATCGCGAATTCAGAAGGACGAGTTTGCGCGCGTAAAAGGCCTCGGCATATCCGCTCTCAGAATTGCATTCCATGCCGCGAAGGCGCATCAAGGAGAAGAACGTGTTCGGCTTGAACCAGCGCTTGGCCTGCTGCGACTGGAACGCTTCCATGAGATGGCTAACCTTTCGCTCGCAGACCTCGCGTTCCAGAGGCACGAATACGCTGGGCTGCCCCATGTCGCCGTCATATTTCGGAATCTCGTATTCGAGGATTAAGTGATCCCGAAACGTATTCCAAGTTAATTCCGAGATCAGGCGGTGATCCTGATGAGCGTCTTTCCCGTTATGAGTGAAGACTAGGTCCGGAGAGATCTGTTTCAGTTCTTCCTCAAACACCGCTTTTACGTCTTTGCCGACATAAGGCAGGAAACCGTCGGGAAAAGTCTTCAACCGTGCGCTCTTGAGCCGGGAGCCGGCGAAAAGTTCAGCTGCGCGCCGCGCTTCAGCTTCACGAACGCCGGCAGCGTTGAAAACCGTCCAGTGAAACTCGCAGTTCGGATACTGCTCGGCCAGACGCAGGATGGTGCCGCCACAACCGATTTCGATGTCATCGGAATGGGAGCCGAGGCAGAGCACCTTCAAGGCTCCGGTAACACTTTCGCTCAGGTTGAAAGGAATCATACGCGCGCGGATGCGACATTCGAGCCGATTGAGGCTGCAGCGCCCGAATGATTCCAGACTTTCCACGGCGCCGTGTCCTGGTTCAGTTCCTCAAGCCGCTGTTTGTCTTTGAATGTGTCCATGCACTGCCAGAAGCCCGTGTACTTGTATGCCAACAGAGCTTTCTCCTGGACCAGTCGCTGAAACGGTTCGCGGACCAGTTCTTCACCCGGCTTCAAGTAGCGGAAGATTTCCTGGCGCATGACGAAGAACCCGCCATTGATCCACGTTTCACTCTGCGTGAGAGGACAAATCTCGTTGACCATTCCGCCCGGCCCTGCTTTTACCAAGTCAAAACTCGCGGTGGGCTGCACCAGCAGCAGAGAGGCCACGGCCTTGCTCCGCTGGAAGGTCTCGATCACGCTTGGCAAGGGCGCGTCGCTCAATCCGTCTCCGTAGTTCGCCAAGAACATTTCCTCGCCCTTCAGGTGGGGCTCCACGGCTTTCAGCCGCATACCAACGTTGCTATTGGCGCCCGTTTCCACGAAGGAGATCGTCCAGTCATCAATATCGCGATTCAAGAACTGCACTTGCTTGCCACCATTCGATAACACAAAGTCGTTCGACACTGATTCGTCGTAGTGCAGAAAGTAGTCTTTAATTACGTTCCCCTTGTAGCCGAGACAGAGGATGAAGTCCTTGTGTCCGAAGTGCGCATAGTACTTCATCAAGTGCCAGAGAATCGGCCGAGTTCCAACCGACACCATCGGCTTGGGGACATCGTCTGCGTATCCTCTGAGCCGCATTCCGGCTCCGCCACAAAAAAGAACGACCTTCATCACTGACCTCCCCACTTGCCGGGTTAGTAAACCGCCGCTTTCGGAATCGGCACCACGAATTTGCCGCCCCATTCGCGGATAAACTGCAACTGCTGCATGATCTCGTCTTTTAGATTCCACGGAAGAATGACTACGTAGTCGGGCTTGGTTTGACGAATACGGTCGGGATCGTAGATCGGGATGCGGCTGCCTGGCAGGAATCGCCCTTGCTTATACGGGCTGCGATCTACCGTGTATTCGATCAAGTCTTTCTTGATTCCGCAGTAGTGCAGCAGCGTCGCACTCTTGCCCGGCGCGCCATAGCCGGCTACCTTCTTGCCTTGCTTTGCGGCGGTGAGTAGGAAGTCCACCAGCGCGAACTTAGTTTCCTTTACTTGCAGCGCGAAGGTCTCGTAGCCGTCGACTCTGTCGAGTCCGGCCCGGGCCTCGTCGGCGAGCACCTTGCTCACGTTCGGTTCGACGGGATGGGTCTTGCTTTCGGCTCTGCATGCGTAGACGCGCAGCGACCCGCCGTGCGACTTCAACTCTTCCACGTCGAACACTTTCATTCCGTGCGCTTCCATGATCTTGATGGTGGTGAGCAGGGAGAAGTAGGAGAAATGTTCGTGGTAGATGGTGTCGAACTCGTTCAACTGGATCAACTGGAGCAGATGGGGAAATTCCAGCGTTAGAACCCCTTCCGGCTTCAGCATGATCTTGAGGCCTTCGACGAAGTCGTTCAGGTCGGGGACTTGCGCCAGCACGTTGTTGCCGAGCACGAGATCGGCACACCGGCCTTCGGCGGCGAGTCCTTTGGCCAGTTGCGTTCCGAAGAAACGCACGAGGGTCGGGATTCCTTTTTCAACCGCGACTTTGGCGACGTTTGCGGCCGGCTCAATCCCCAACACCGGCACATTGTGTTTGACTAAGTATTGCAGCAGGTAGCCGTCGTTACTCGCAACTTCGACGACCAAACTCTCCTTGCCCAGGCCGAAACGCGCTCGCATGGCTTCGCAATAACGCTCGCAGTGTTTGAGCCAGGAATCCGAGAAGGAAGCAAAGTAGGCGTAATCGCTGAAAATCTGTTCTGGAGTTTCGTACTCCTCGAGCTGCACTAGCCAGCACTTTTCGCAAACGTAAACGTGCAGCGGATAGTACATCTCACCGCGGTTCAGGTCGGCCGCCGAGGGATAAGTCTCACACAGAGGAGACAATCCAAGATCGACAAACGTCCGGCGCAAGCCCGTACCGCAGAAGCGGCAAGCCTTGGCTGCCGCCAATTGCTGAGTTTCCAATGAAGGCATTGTTGTAGTCATGAGTCTCTTTAGAATCGATTTCTGATCAGACAATCACTGCGGTCTCGGTACGCTGATGGCTCCAGCGTAGAGAACTGTCCAACCGTCCGGCTTTCTGCAGATTCTGGATCTGAGCAATCCGGATATAGCGGCCACGTTCCATGTCTTCGACAGTGAGTCCAACGGCACGATATGCGTCGTAGAGTTCCTGCGCACCTTTGCGGGCAGTCCACTGCGGGCGGAACGCGGGCACCAGGCGGCCGATCTTGTCGAAGTTAACGCGATAGCAGCGCAGGTCCGGACCACCGCCCGGAGCATACGTCACGCGGCAGCCAGGAACGACTTGGGCGACGATATCGGCGAGCTCCCGGATGCGAAAGTTCTCATCGTTGCGGCCGACATTGAACGTCTGGTTGTGAACAACTTCCCGCGGCGCGTCGAGCACGGCGATCACGGCGCCGATAATGTCCCGGATGTGCACAATGGGACGCCAGGGCGTGCCGTCGCTTTTGATGTAAACCTGGCCGGTCGTGAGAGCCGAGGCCACCAGATCGTTCAAGACAATATCAAGACGCAGGCGCGGCGACGCTCCGTAGGCCGTAGCGTTTCGCATGTACGTGGGAGTGAATGTGTCGCTGGCCAGCGGCGCGATGTCGCGCTCGACAAAAACTTTCGACTCGCCGTAGGGCGTGACCGGATGCAACGCGGAAGTTTCATCCAAAAAATCGTCGCCCGCGGCGCCGTAGGTGCTGCACGACGAGGCGAAAACAAAGCGCGTCGCGCCCGCTTCCTTGGCCAGTTTCGCCAGGTTCACGGAGGCGAGGTGGTTGATGTCATAGGTAAGCTGGCGATTAAGATTCCCGATCGGATCATTCGACAAGGCGGCCAGATGCACGACGGCATCGAATCCTCTTAGATCGGCCTTTGTCAGATCGCGGAGGTCTTTCCGCATCTCCGGAATTGCGGGAGACTGCTTGCCAAAATCACATCCCGCGTATAAATCCGAATCAAGTCCGGTGACGTCATGCCCGGCCGCGGCCAACATTGGGCCTGCGACCGCGCCGATATAACCTTTGTGTCCAGTTAAAAGTACTCGCATTTCTTGTCCTGTAATCCTTTCATGCTGAGGCCCGGTGGATCATTTCTGTTTACGTCTAGTTGTGGCCCCCGAAATCGCTGGCGTGCGCGGCTAAAACTCCGCAAGGTAGTTGCGGTCCGCGAGGATCATCCCCAAGAACTTGGAATTGTTCTGTTGAACAGTGAACGTAGCTCCATCATCAATCACAACCGAGGTTCTCGCAATAGCCCATTCGTGACCGCGCAACGGTAACAGTTTAAGAGGTTACCTCGCTAAGCTGTTGAACTTGTTTGACTTGCGATGACTGATTCGCAATCGCGCGCGGAACACTTCAATCCCCGCTGGTTGCTCCCCGCTGGCGGCGGACCGGCGCGGGTTCGACTTGCGCAGCGCCAGAATCTCGTGTCGGGGCGATTTCCTCGTCGGAGGCCTCAGCCAGCAAGCCACTCTCAAACAGGAGCGCGGCCGCGTCGTTGACGGTGGAGAACGGAAGCCCCGAACGCTCCGCAATATCCAAAAGAGAATGCGCCCCATCGGAGAAGTTCAGTACCCAAAGGCGCGCATTAGTCTCAGCTCCGATCGCTTCACCACCGCTGGATCGGTATAGATTTCGCTTTCCGAGTTGCGGCTCGCCGTAGGGATACAGATTCTTGTACCGGCAATTGTTCTCCAGCACGTCGAGGATTGCGGCGCAGGCGCGAAGCGAGGAGGCCAACTGCCGGGGATGCACGAACTCGAGATTGTCGGCCGAGGTGTGGTACTCGGGAAATGTTCCCCAAACACTCCGCATCAGGCATCCGACCGGAAGATTGAAACCGGGGGAGCAGTACTGGCGCTCGTCGTAACCGTACGGGGAAAAATCGAGAACTTGTGACGATGCGTCTTGGTGACGCAGAACATGCGCCGCTGCCTGATCGATCTCGGCATCTCCGCGGCGGCTCTTCTTGTAGTGGAAGCCGCCTGCATCGCCGATGCCGGTCAGAACCAGTCCGTGGCGTATGCGTCCGACGTTGTCGCGGTTGCGCGCGAGCCAGGTGATCGCACCAATCGTTCCCGGGATAAAAAGAAACCGATAGGAGTAGCGAAGATCGCGTCTAGCGAGAAGTTCGGCGAGAGCCGTTGCCACCGTCAATCCGGAGAGATTGTCGTTGGCCAGAGAAGGGTGACAGGCGTGGGTCGAGATCAGCACTTCGTCCGAGGAATGGCCCGGCAGATAGCATTCGCCGTAGGTCAGGTGCCCGTCTTCCAGAGATGAATCAATGCAGACTTCGTAGTTGCCCTCTGCAAGGGCTAGCATCTGGTTGTGGGAAAGACAGAATCCCCACGCCTCTTTGTAGTAGGACGTGCGATACGGAATCCAGTCTGGGTGGTCCGGCAGCGTAAACAGATGCTGCTTCAGTTCGCTCAACGGGAGAGTCGCGCGGACCGGCGTGCTGTAGTTCAGGACGTGCAGGTTGGAACGCTGAAAATCGACAACCTTCTTGCCGCTTGGATCTTTGATGTAGGCATCGCGGATGTTCCACTCCTTCGGGACGGTCCAATCGAAGACGGCTGTACCGGAAGGAACTTCTGAAATCTGCAGCGGAAGACGCTGCTGAATTCGAGTCAAGGTCTGTCGCAGACCGTCACCGGTAATACTCCGGCAGATCGGGTAGAGGTCAGTGGCGAAGCGATGCAGTTGACTGCCGGCCTTCGCCGAGTCGAACTGGTCGACCTCTTTCAACAACGAAACGGGTTGCTTCGCGATTGTCACTGGAAATCCGGGTAGGTCTGGTCACGCTCGGAGATGACTTGCGGCGCTGCCGGCCACGAGATCTGAAGGGCCGGATCATTCCAGCGTACCCCACGAGCCAGCTCGGGATAGTAGAACTCAGACATCTGGTAGAAAACCTCGGTCCGGTCGTCGAGCGTCAGGAATCCGTGTCCAAATCCTTCGGGTACGTAAATCATGTGCCGATTCGCAGCGGTCAGCGTCACTCCAACCCATTTCTTGAACGTCGGCGACGTTGGGCGGAGATCCACCACCACATCGTAGATCGATCCCTCGGTGCAGCGCACCAGCTTTGCTTCCGCATGAGGCGCGGCCTGGTAGTGCAGCCCGCGTAATGTTCCCTGTTTCTCGTTGAACGAGATGTTGCACTGGACCGTCGCAGGATTCAGTCCGCGCAGTTCGAATTCGCGCTGACACCAGGAGCGCGCGAAGAAGCCGCGCTCGTCCCCGTGCGGCTCGAGATGAATCTCGAAGACTCCGGGCAGTTTGGTTTCATGAAATGTCATGCTAACTGCTGCGACCGCGGACGCCCGCTAGTGGCACTTTGCTCAGAGTGTCACATTTTGTGCCGTGCGAAGCATAGTCACGAGCATCGTAAGTCTTCAACTCGACGCGGTTTGCAGGCTTGGTCGTCCTATTCTTCAGCTGGCCGAGGCGGGTAAGGAGACGAAATAGCAATGTGCGGCTCAGCCAAGGTTGGCGAAGTTCCTCGATCAACTCAGGTTCTCCTTGCGGGATGTCATAGAAGCTCGACTCCAGCAGCTCCCTGTTCTCGTCGGCTGCTTGCGGGAAGTAGGCGATCAGGTCGTTTTGAGTCACCGGCTCAGTTTTGAGGAGATCCTGGCCCGCGAGTTGTGCGCAAAGAGCGGCAACCATATCGCGTCTCTCGCCGAGTCGGAAATGACTGAGCGGAGTAGAGCGCGGATTCATCTCGATGAGGTACGCGGCGCCGCTTCCTTCTTCGATCATGAAATCCAAACCGAAAAATCCTGATAGGCCCAGGCGGCTTGCGATCCGTTCCGCAGCAAACATCATCTCGTGGTTATCGACTACACGAACCACGCTGGCGGGGCCGGTCAATCCCTCGGAGACGACTACATCGACGCCAATTCCCGCCAGAACGCGCCCTTTCCAACAGATCACTCCGCAGTTCGCAGGGCGGCCGTTGACGTAGGACTGGGCGATAAAAGTGTGCCGCGACTGATTTTGCCAGGGCCGCAACCAGAAAGAATCGCGGTTTACGAGGAGCCGTTTGATGGCCTGCAAGCCGAACACCCGGTTCAGTTCCGCGAAAGATTGCTGAATCTGGTCCGGACCGTCGACCATTTTGACGCCACAGCCTCCCCAAGTTCCGTCCGCTTTCAGTACCCAGGGAAAAGGCTCCTTTGCCTGCCAAGACGCAAGTTCCTCCGGCGTATTGAGATGACTGGTCCGAGGAACTCGCACTCCTTCTTCGGCAGCCAGTTGGAGAAGGTCGTAGCGGGAAGCAACTGTAGAGTGGCTCGCAGGTGACCCCAGCGACTGCTCGATCAGCGCCGCCACTTTGCTACTCGTGCCGCCCTGGCTTTGAGCTTTTGCATACAGCTCATGAAGATGCCCCACGCTGCGGTCGCAACAGGGGATTATGACATCCGGATCTGCAGCCTCGATGGCAGTGGTCAGCGACTCGAGCGGGCGAAGACCGCTGTAACTATATACATGGCACACTCCACGAGTTTTGAGCAGCGGGTGACCGGGTGTCGCGCTGACGGCGGAGACCTGACAGCCTGCTTGGGACAGGCTGATTGCGAGGCGAGCCGATAGGGTCCACCGGTTGGTATCGGTGAGCAGCACCTTCGGGGCCGCAACCGTCTGGGCGTTCGGTTTGAGGCTATTCATGTTGTGGACTCCATCTCATGACATCGAAACCCGCTCCATCCGGGCTGTTTTCGTCTGAGGGGAGGGCCATGACCAATTGAGTTATCTCGCCACCGGTTCCGCGGTTTCGCGCGGCGAGGTAGATTCGGGTGTCGAGGCGAGTTCGCGCTTCACCAAATTGCGTGAGGCCGATCGCGCCAGGTGTTTGGAGAGTCGGGGCGCCGCGAATCCGGCTCCAAAAGCGAATCGCAGCACGGGGCCGAAGGTGTTCGCCGCAGTAATGCCGACAAAGTACAGGTTTGGTACCGACGACTCAAAATTCGAGGACAGGAATGGAGTGTTTTCAATACAGCGCATTCCGGAGAGGATATCGGAGTCCAGAAACGCTAACCGCCGCACGTCGGGCTTGTAGCCTGTGGCCGCAATGACGTGATCGGCTGTCAGGCTCTTTGTCGCGCCTGTATTGTCCGCGAGCTCAAGGTTGACTCGACCGTTCTGGACAGTGGCCGCTTTGATCGTAACCCCGAGGTTGAATCCCACCTTGCCGACAACCTGTTCTTTGATGAACCAGCAGGGCGCCGGACCGAGAACGGTGCGCACTTTTTCGACGCGGAATTGGTCGGGCATCAGACGGAACACGAGCGGCGCGTTGGTGCACCAGAACAACTTCCATCCGGGGCCGATGCCGGTCACAGGCGAGCGCAGACGATCGAACCACGACGGATTGATGTTGTCTGGCGGATCGTGAAAGCGAATCTTCGCCACGCGGGCCACGACCTGAACAGACGCTCCGGCTTGATGGAGTAAGGCAGCCAGGTCAAGAGCAGAGGCTCCTGCTCCTACAACCGCAACTTTCTTCCCCTGGAAATGGTCGAGCGAGGAGTGCTTTGAGGCGTGGCTGACAAACGCCTGCGGAAGCGCCGCCAACTCAAAGGGGACATATTCGTAGTAGGTCAACCCTACGGCGACCACGACTCGACGCGCGGTGAACACCTCGCCACTCCCAAGCGTTACTTGAAAGCCCGCTGGCGATCGCCGCAGCGACGCTACCCATTCGTCTTCGACGTTGGGCACGAATCTCTTCTGGAACTCGAGGCCGTAGGCGCAAAACGTCTCGAGTGGAACCGGAGTTCCGATGTCGGCGTACGGGAGCCCTTGCTCTTTGCAGTAGGCGCCCAGGGTGAACTTCAAATCGGGGTCATAGAGGGAGGAATCAAAGCCCTCCGACTTCAGGTGCATGCCCTTCGGCATATGCGAAAGCCAGGTCCGCATCGGGCTGCCGAAGATGCGGAAATCGACGCCGCGCGCCCTGAGGTGGGCCGCGATCGACAAGCCATACGGTCCGGTTCCGATAATCGCTACGTCACAGTTTCTCATTGTCCCTCACTCCATAGTATGAACTGCTGTCTTGTGTATCAGGAATTGCCCAGAATAACGAGCTTCCGCTCGCTCAGCGTCGCGCTGCTGGGGGTCGCATTCAAAGACGCATGTCGGAATGCTGCCGCGCTCGCGTGGGGGGGAATTTCGGAGCGCGACGTGATTGTCGACTCGCTCGGGCGAGACCGGGCAAGAATCCGAACTCTCCGCGAAGTGAACTATCAGCGAAGTCCTTTGTCACCGCGCTTCGTCGCGGATGGTAAAGCTGATTCCCGCAGCCCCGCCTTACTGAACCACGGCCGTGAGGCCGCTCGGTGGCACCACGTTATTACCGGCGGCGTAGCAGGTGTCTGCATTGAACGTCAGAGGTCCGCTGGTGCCATCCGTTTTGCCGCTCATCGCGTTCAAGTAGCAGGTTGCCGCAGGGGTCAGGTAGGCATGCCCTCCAGGTCCGGTGCCTCCCGTTACGTCGGGCCCAATGGGGGGCCAAGGAATGCTGCTTCCCCACCAGCCGGGCTTCCCGTTCAGATAGAACGAATTCGGCAGGGTCTGACTCGCTGGTACTGGATTCGCAAAGGGGCTAATACCGCTCGGAACCTCCGAACTCGAGAAGCGGCTTGCGGCATTGACGGTGTCGTAGTTGCCCCAACGCATCAGGGAGCTTACCGCTACCGTGTCGTCGTTAATCAGGAAGTTCGCCCCCAGTCCGCTGCCGCAGGTCGTCAGGGGCGCATACCGTGTACCCATTTCGCTGGAGTATCCAATGTCATAGATGGAGACGTTGCCGTTTCCCATATTGCCGCAATCGGTCGCACTCGGGTCGGCCGTTTGATAGACCGTGTGATATCCCGGCTTGCCAAGAACGTTGCCGACCAGATTCACATAGCGACTTCCCGCGTAGATCTGAATGGGCACGGTCTGGGCTGTCTTCGTGGCACCGGTATCGAGCCCGGTCCAGTAATTGCGAAACGCTGTGTACATGAAGCTGGTGCCGTGGATGTCGTCGAGTTCAAGCTCCGAGCCCATATTTCCTTCCCACAACCCGTGGTCACCCATGGCGTGGCTGTAGGCGTCACCCTGCTGCCAGTCTCCGCCACCGGCGGTGTAGTAATTGTCCACCGCGTAGTTGTAGCCGAAAACCGAGCCAGCATCGCCTTCTCTTATCGTTGCAGTAGCGATGTGCTGAAATACGTTGTTCTCGATCAAGTTGTCGGAACTGCTGAAGGAAGTGTCCACACCGTATGCGTTCGACGCGCCGCCAGCTCCGTAAAAGTAGCTGTCGCGCACCGTCATGTGGGACGACTGGTAGAGCCACACATGCCTGCCGAATGCCGTGCTGCCGGTACTGTTGACGCTGCGGATCCCCCTGACCCAGCTGTACGCCACGTTTTGAAAGTAGAAGATGCCGGCATTCCCACTGCCCGTTACGGCAGATGCGTCCACAGAGAAGTTCTCGAAGCCTATACCCGTAACCGGGAGAGCACTTGAATACCACGCGCCTGGAGACTGAGCACTGCGCCAGTTCGGTGCGTAGAGTCCAGGAGTGATGCCAATGGTCCAGGGACCGCTTCCTGAAATGGAAGTAACGATCACCTGCTGATTTTGCGATCTGCCCGCTCGCCCATTATGGGAACTTCCCTCTTGCGAACAGGTGCCATTCGAGCCCGAACTCTGACACACATAGATGTTTCCTGGATCGCTGGCGTCGTCGAGCTGATCCAGAATCAGCAGGCTGCCTACGTGGAGATTTCCGATGCTGCCCAAGCTCAGCGACCCCAGAGTGATCGACGTCGCCCCTGCGGCGTAGCCGCCTGTCCACGTCGCTACGTTGCTAGGACCGTCGGAGTAGTCGGTGTCGGCGTTGCCGACGTAGACGATGCCGCCAGCCCCTCCGGCGCTAAAGACTAGAAGCGTCTTATCGGCGCCCGCCCCGCGAAGCGTCACATTTGACTTGTTGATCAACACGATTCCGCCCGAAAGATTGTAGGTTCCTGCGGACAGGAACACAGTCTGACCGGAAGCGCAGTTGGTGAGGGCAGTATTGATCTGTGCGGCGGTGACTCCAGGGTTAAGTGTCGTACAGATGGTGGTTCGTGGAGGAATCGCTCCGGCTCCTGCTTGACTCCAGTCCATCGCTCTACTTGGGTCAAGGATCCCTGACCAGTTCTGAGCCGAGGAATAGGTACAAAGAAGCAAAAATAGGGGGAAGAAAAATCGAATATTTCGCGCCATTCTACCTCGCCATAGTCTTAATTCTGGCCTCTGTAACGCTAAGTGTGCTACCAACGACTTTATTCTGCGGCAAGGGTGCTCTCAAGACACGGAGGTGCATCATTCCCAACCTGGAAACTCAATAGTTCTCGGCCCGTTTGGCCAATGGCCTTTCGCGCAGCCCATAAACTCGTCGCGGGCATCGAGGGCGCGAAATCTTCAAGAACTCTTCGCTGGGAGGCGGATACTAGATTGTTCGATTTGACGCCAGCGATTCGGCGAGAAGAACTCTCTCTTTGGAGGTCGCTGGCCGAACCGCGTGCATTCGGTTGTCGAGCGAAAAGAGCGTTTTGTCTATGACCTTGTTCACCGTTTTGCGGAGCGTACGCAATTCCATGGCTAGCTGCTTGGTCCGCCTCCAGCCGATTACCGACTTGACGCAGGAGTATTCCCACGACAGGTGGGGAACGCCCAGCTCTCCTCCCAGATACCTGGCCATCTGCTGCGCCTCCTTCGTAATGTCAGGGCGATTGGGGTAAAAGTAGAACAGGTTTCGTTGCAGGTAGTCGACACTAGCCGCTCGACTTCTTGGGCTATCCTCCAACGATTTCAGGTATCCGATGTGCATCTGCATGGACAGCCAGAGGGCTTCGCGCTTCAAGTCCGAGGCTCCGATGTAACTCAAGCTGTCGTAACCGAACACACGATAGTAGACTCTTGCGTCGGGAACAAACTGGACGCCATCGCTGGCGAGAAGAACGCGGCAGAAATATTCGCCGTCATCGTCATTGCCGCGCAACCGGGTATCCCAGAGGCCTGCAGCGTCAGTCAACTCGCGACTGACCAGCCACGTGGCAGTTTGCATAAAGAGGTTCTGCCCCATCTTCCTCAGCAGCCATTCCGTAGGGGACAGATCACACCATAATTCAGACCGAACGAACTTCGCTTGATACCACCGGTACATGAATTGTCCAAATGGTGAGGACAAGAGGGTCCGTTTGCGACGAAACGGCTCGACTGCCTCGATCTGCCTGAGGACCTTGTCGGGGGCCAAGAGATCGTCGGCATCGAGCCACTGAATATAGTCGCCCTTACTGAGAGACAAGGCTGTGTTTCGGGCTGCCGCGGCACCCTGGTTCTGCTGCGACACGACGCGAACGGAATCCGACTCAAACTGGCGTGCGATCGCCAGTGTTTGATCGGTAGAGCCATCGTCCACGACAATGATCTCCTTGGGTTCCCACGTTTGAGCTAATGCTGAGCGGAGCGTCTCGGAGATCCATTCCTGCGCGTTGTAAGCAGGAATGAGAATAGATACCAGAGGTTTCGAAGACGATCGACCGGTGGATGATCTCGCCTCAGAACTCAGACTCTGCGGCGCCCTCCAGGCTTGCCGGCAGCCCGGAGCGTCGAGTTCTTCCAGGGCACGGACCACGGGAAGCACATGAGCGCCTGACTTCACCGAGTATTCAACGATCTGCTCGAAGAATTCCGGCGTGCAGCCAAATGGAGTCGGGTTATCGGAGACGTCATGGGTCGCGAAGATAAGCCAGCCGCGACTTTGCCGGTTGCGGTCGATGAGGTCTTTGATGGCTTGGATATCGTGCCGGCTCTGCTCCAGAAAAAAGGCCGAGAGCTGATTCAGGTCTGCAGTTCCAACATTCAGTGTCTGGCCACCGGCGCGGCAACTTAGGAAGTAGTCGGCGACCTTCGCCTTGGTTAATGGCCGAGGCAAACTGATGGGGTAGGAGAAGCTCTTGAACTCCGCTCCGGGAAACAATTTGTTGAGTGCGGCGCTGTTCTCGATGATCGAATTCTCAAACGTTGCCGTTTCCGTCTCCCACGAATTGTAGTGCGAGAATGTATGGCATCCCAGCTCATGTCCCTGCTCAAAGAGTGTCACGAGGTCGTCGGCAACAAACATTTGACCGCTTGGCGCCTCTTTGCCTACGAGTCCAAGAGCCGTATAGTAGGTCCCGGCCAGACCACGCGTTTTCAGAATGCGGCCGCCAACCAATAAGGCCGATCGGGGAAAATCATCGAACGTAAACGAGATCAGAGGCTGCTGCGGACGTATCGCGAACGGTCTGCGGAACACCAGACTCGCAGCCTTCCTCTGGTAGTAGCCGTGTATTCTCGCTTGAAGTGACATTGGGCCTTTTCCGCTCTGGTGAAGTATCCGACTCTGAAATTCGGCTTTGTAACTGTTGAATCCAGCCCGCAACCTAGTCGATCGCCTCGCCGCTGGAAGCTCCAACTGTGACTAACTCGTCTTCAGAACTCTCATAGACTTTCCGTCTGCCAGGCATCAGATCCGGCAGGAGCCTCGCAATCTGACGGAGGGGCTCCCATCCACCGTGCAAACCGACCACAGCGCCGATGTAGAGAGCGAACAGCAACACGGAGTCGGTCAAGATGCGAGCGAAGGCCGCGGCTGCGGTCGCGTCCGACGCGAACGGGAGGTGAATAGTGGAGACGATCCAGGCACAGGCAATGCCTGCCAGCAGCGATGCCACAGCGTATCTCCAAACCGTGCCGATGACCAGCCCAACACCGAAGTGTATGGGTCTCCCGGCATACCAGAATGCAGGCACGCACAGAATCCAGAAAGATGTGGTCCAGGCGGCGGCGACCCCCGTCGGGCCCCAGTGCAGGGCCACGATGAACAGCGAGATGGTCACCGCGATCTCGAATACGCCCCAGCGAAACCAGCGGTCCGCTCTCCCGGTAGAAAGGTGCAGCCAGCCGTGAGTGTAGTAGACGAGCATGATCCCAATGCCGGGGCCGAAGAAAGTAAAGATCTTGCCTGCCGTTCCCCATTTCGGTCCGAGTAGCAGACGGATCAGATCCTTGCCCACCAGCGTGAGGTCCGCGCCCAGGCCCATACCGATAAAGGCCAGAACCGACAAGCCGCCGAGAAAGTACCGCCGGTAACGGACTGGGTCCTTCTTGCACCGACTCAGAGCCGATATCACAACCTCGGCGATGTTTGAAACGAGTTGATTCGAAGGCAGGACAAAGATGTCGTAAGCCTTTTTGTAAAAACCGAGAGCAGGTGTGCCGAAACGCCAGCCCACGAGCAGGTTATCCACGTTGCGCGTGGAGTAGTTGAGGCTGAAGCGCGCATAGACGGCGGCTGCAAACCGCACCATCGGATTCATGCCGTCCACTCGGCGCGGCAGGCTCGGTACCCAGCGACAAGCGATCCAAGCCAGAATCGATATGGTCAGAGGCAGAGCCACTGCTCCCGCGACGAGTGCCCAGTATCTCCAGCCCGCCCAGCCGAGAAGAATCGATATGATGACCGAAGCTGTTCGAGAAAGAATCTCATTGAATGAGACCACAGAAAACAACATGGCCCGCTTGAGCAAGGCTAAGTGCAGGACCGACGCGCTGGTGACGAAGATTGTCGCCGACATCGCAACGGCGACACGCGCCACCCGCGGTTCGTGGTAGAACTTCGCCAGCAACGTTCCTGCTGCCGCAAATCCGATGGTCAGCAGAAGGCCCACGGAAATATTGATCCAAAACAGATTGCTGGCCATTGACTCATCGATCTCGTCTCGTTGCAGCACCGCTTCTGTGAACCCATTCAACCCAAAGTTCATGAGAAGCAAGCTGAAGGTTGTAACCATGGTGACGAGACCGTAGTCCGCAGGCGTCAGGATTCGAGCCAGGACCATGGTGCCGATCATCTGGACCGAGAAGCTCAACCCGCTGAACAGCACCGTGACGCCGGCGCCGCGCACGGCGAGGCGCCGCAATCCGCCTCCCTCGATGGGAAGCTGGAAGGCTCCACTCGCGTCAAATGGCCTCAAGCTTCCTCCAGACAGGGAACTGGTTCCGGGCTGACTTTGCTGATCACGGGTTTCTTCGGCATCCGCATCCAACCACCCGGCACGGTGATGGTCGCCAGAAGGAAGATGATCCACACGGGGTGCATGATCCGCACCGCCGATTCGGTGAAGTTGTAAGCCACCGCCACCAAGAAGAATGCCAATCGAAGTCCGGTCGAGTCAGGGTCCCGGCGCAGCCCACCGATCACGGTTCGATATCCCTTAATCATCAATACGCCAAGCAAACCCACACCAATCCACCCCAGATTCAAGTACACCTCGATGTAACCGTCGTGAGCCTCATTCGGATGCCACCAGTAGACGCTCCAAATCTTGTCGAGGCGCGGACCGAGCCAAAAACTCTCAAATCCAGTTCCGACTATTGGGCTTTGCGAGAGGCTTAGCACGAGATCCCACACTGCGGTTCGGCCCGTGAGGGTCGCGTCTTTGCCCATCGTCGTCAACAAACTGGATCCGACACCGAGAAACAATGCCGACAAGGAAACTAATAGCATGGCAGCCACCAGACCGTGGACCAGCCAGCGCCTGCGACAGAGATTGGGAAAGCAGGTCACCACAAGAATGGTGCTGGCCATTAGAAAGCACGCCAATGCGGTCATGGTCTGGGCTTTCACGAAGATCCAGAGCACCATCAGGAAGAGCACGCCATTCGCGATCAGAGGGCCGGTGCCTTCGCGATTTGCCTTGCCTCGAAAGTACCGGCAGAGACGCCACACCGCACCGACTCCGAACAGAAGGCAGATTCCTCCGAGCTCGTTCTTACTCGTGGTAACACCCGTGTATAAAGCTTCGCCACCTTCTCCAAAGCCTCGCCCCAGCGCGGTGTAGTACTTGCTCAGCAAGATGGATGCAGGCAGCAGTAGAAAACCCACACGCGCCAGCAGATGCTTGACCGCAGCGGACGGGTCGAGATCGGTCAGGACGATCAGCACCATGGTGAGGTCGCCCAAGGCCTTGATCCACCGCTTGAACGACACATCGGTGTAATCGGACCAGAGAGTACTGACTCCGCAGTAAGCGAAAAACAGAATGAGCGCGCCGTTCGCCCGCAGGAGTGGAATGACCTTCCGGCCTCTACTGATCAACACGACCACGCCGATTAGAAGGAGCCCAGTGAGAAAAGTGCGATCAAAAGGGTTTCCGTCGCGGATCTGATCGGCCGTATATTTGGTGCTGCCTCCCGAGCTGATTGCCGCTATCCACTGCGAAGCCATTCGGGAACCAGCGATGGTCAGCCATATCACAGGAAGCCAAAGCGCGCGCGAGGTGCGACCCTTGCGATCGCGGTCGAGCACGAAGAGCCCCGCGATCCCGATGGCGAAAAGTAGTGTGGCAACCTGCGCGGGCATTATTGATTTCCTGTAAACACTTACGATGAGCGGATCTGCATTATTTCGAATCGACGAACAGACGGTGTATGAGTTCCAACGTTAGCGCCAGGTGAATCTCGTTGGTGTAGTTCCGGTCGCCTTTGACGTGACCTCGCACCAGAGTTTCCAGCTGTTTCCCCTGCACGTATGGCCGGGAAAGGGCGCGAGAGTCGAGCAGCATCTCCTTAACGTACTCGGAGAGCGCGTCCCGATACCAGACGCGAAAGTGACTAAATTTGTGTCTCCCCAGAAAGATGCGTTCAAAATGGAACGGCGAGACGAAGTAATCGGCCCGCGCCATCCACTGCGGCATGCCTGAGTCGTAAGCATATTCCGCCTTGGAGGTGAATTCCAGGAAATGATGCCGCGCAAATGCGGAAACTGCGCCGCCGTTTCCGCCGAGCCCGCGGTCGGTTCGAATGCCACGCAGGGCCGGATCGCCGTCGGCAATCAACCGCAGGCAGACATCGCTATTGACTGGCCCATTTTTCGCGATGCCAGGATCGGGAGCGCGAAAGACCGTTCGAACCAACTCGTTGTCAAGGAACGGCGAACGCATTGCGAGTTGCGTCTGTTCCAGCCCGAGCAGCGGGTAGTGATGCCAGGGAGCCTGCCGAAAGACGGCGAAAGATACGGGATGTCCTTGCAACACTTTCGCATAGGTATTGCTGGCGGCCTGAACGGAAGAGGCGATTTCGGGAGAAAAGAGTCCCGGCGCAGGCCTCGACGGTTTGAACGCTGGGACCCAGCGCAGTACTTCGCTGCCGTAGTTTCCTGTCATCCGTACCGGAGCGATCTCGCGGGCTTTCTCGTTCGCATACAGATCAGCGCTGCGGTTGACGCGCGTGCATCCGTCGCTGAGATACACCACACGCTCAGCGTAGTGAGAAAAACGCGAAAGGAAGTCCTCTCCGATGGGAATGACCTGGTGGGGCTGATTACAGGCGCGAGCCACTTGACGCGACACAATTACGTCCTGGCAATCATGCACTGTGCCGCCAAACGTGTAACACGGGAGCGTGTTCGGAGCGGCCTTGTGCCACGCCAGGATCATCCGGGTGTCGAGCCCGCCGGTGAGCGAAAGGCCGACTCGTTCCTGACCATCAAAGTAGCGTGGAAGATTTCGAGCAAAGACCTGCTGGAACTCTCGATAGTAGGATTCAGGATCCAAAGGCGTCTGCTCTTCCCATTCCCGCGGGGAAAAGTAGCTGGCCTTCTGATCGAGGGAACCGTTACGAAACGACCAGATCGAAGCCGTCGGAAGAACTTGAATCCCCTCAAAAAGTGTCCGGTTCTCCAGCACGCAGCCGCAGGCGATGAACTCCCCCAGGCTCTGTTGGTTCACTGTTCGAAGTTCAGGACGAATCGCGAGGATTGCCTTCGCTTCAGCGGCGAAATAGAACGCTTCCTTGGATTCGGTGTAGTTCAGCCGATGCATCCCGTAGCGATCGTTGAACAGCCTTGCTGTGCCTTGCTTCCGGTCGATGAGGAGGCCGTGAAATCTTCCGTTAAGTCCTGCCGGAAACGCCGGATCTTCTTCGGCCAGATGCACCAGATACGAGGGTCCGCTGGCGTCAAAACTGTGCCCACGATCTTTCAAGCCGCGAGTAGTCCCCGGCTCGGGATATTCCTCGCCGGAGAAAACTAGAACGACGTCTCCCTGTTCGTTGCGGAGAGGCATGCCGTCGGAAAAGGATCTCTTGCGCGCGATCCACCCAAGGTAGACTCCCAACTTCTCATCGATCCAAGTCCCCGTCTCGTAGAAAGACTCGTGGCGAAGGGATTCAACCATCCGCAACAGCCGCGGTTCGGCCCACTCCCGGGGCATTTTGGTAATGAGTCCAACAATTCCTGGCATATCAGTTCAGTTCCAGCGGAGGGAGACTGGCAACAAAAAGGCTACCGACTGCGGGGAGAAGACGAAACATCTTGAAGATTGGAGCCGGCGGGAGGATTTGAACGCTCCGTCTGCCGATCACAATTCGGCCGCTCTGCGATTGAGCTACACCGGCTTTTTGGCTGCTTAAAATTGTACCATCGCGATCGGGCGCGAATGCCCATCGTGATCACTTGATGAGGAAGAATTCCGAGAAGACCGCGATGCAGATTGGTCCTTTGGCAGAATGCTCCCCAGGCTGTCAGGGAAACATAGAATCTTGGCACCAACATCTCTTCGAAACCGTTGCGGATCTTGAATTCGAGCAAAGGATTGTCGCGCTTGTTGCCGTGGCGGAACATCCCGTAGGTCAGATGAGAGATCCCTCTGGCTTCGCAAAGCTCAACCGCCTTCGCCAGCATGGCGTTGGACGGCCTTTTGTCGTAGTGACTCCCTTTGGACAGGCACTGCAAAACGGAGGCAATCTGTCCGCGGTAGATGATCTTCACCAGGCCGATCAACTCGTCGCCGACATACGCGCCGATCAAGTCACTTCGATCCAAGAATGAGGAGTAGTCCTTCTTCGCCTGGTCAAACGTTTTTCCATAGTGGTTGTTGGGCCTCCCTTGTCTCATGGGAGACTCATTATTCAACTCCACCAGATCTCGAATGATCTCGTCCCCGAACGGAACGACCGAAACTTGGACGCCCCTTTTCTGGGATCGCCTTACGTTTTTGCGTGTTTCCTGCGGCAAGCTCTCCCACCACTGTTTGAAGCTGGTGGTGCGAGCCACGGCGAGGCTGTCCCATTCCATGGGATAGTCATAGTTCGGCTGCGTTGCGGGCAGCTTCTGCGCGAAGGTGAAAAGATCGGCGCGCAACCCGGACGATCGTTCCTCCTTCAGTTGCCGCACGCACAGTTCCGGGTCTTGCAGTTCTGTATCCGCCCAGTCCTCGTCGTGAACCGCAGCTACCTTGAGCCACGTTCCGCGAACGAGAATTGTCTTCCCGCTAACCTCTAACGCGGGAACCTTCGTCCACTTTCCATTGACGCTGATCTCGATCGTATTTTCTGTCATGACAATTATTCGGAGTGCAATTTCGGTACAGGTCTCAGTCAGTCGGTAAGGTATGGCTGGCCAATCGGATCGACGCCCACGAGCGCGAGGAGCCTCCCCAGGTGATAGGACAATTTGAACACACATCCCATAAACTTGGGCTGTCCCAAGACCAGGGCAACTGGCAGCGCAACTGCATAGGCAGGAACCGCAACGAACGACTGTAGGATTCTCTTCACTGGAAACCCGTAATTGCGCAGCGAGAACACTCCGCGAAACAAGGCCCGCCGCACCAGAAAGCTGCGTTTCCAACGTGCCGGTGGGACGACCTCGTACACCACCGCCTCGTTGCACCAAACAAATGCGCGCCCCTTCTCGATTATTCGACGGAAGAAATCCTGATCTTCGCCCGAAAGGCACTCGGCCCGGAATGCGGGAGTTTCCAGTGAAAAGAGTTCACGCTTCAGCAACACATTTCCGGTCCGGCACTTGCCCCAGTCAAGAATATGGCCAGTCTTGTCTTCCGGCCGGTCATGGAACCCGCCTTCGATGACCCACTTTGGGGGTGCGGTGTCGTAGTGTGGTCTCACTGGACCAAGCACGCCATCAACTTTGCACTCGTCCAGAGTCGTCAACAGCGTCAGCAGCCAGGACTGCGTCGGAAACTCGTCGTCGTCGATGAAGGCGACAAAATCGCCGGTCGCGTTTTCAACGGCCTTGTTCCTGGCCAGCGCAATGCCCTGCCGGGGCTCAGAGCAATACTTGATAAAGACTACGGACTGAGGGGCAAAACTAGCGACAACGGGCTCCGCGGACCGCAAGTGATCGTTGTCTACAATCACAATCGAGTACGTGAATTGTCCGCCAGTCTCCTGGCAGGCGAGTCCTTCCAGCAGACGCCTCAGCAGTTCAGGGCGCTTGTAGGTACACGCGCACACGCTTATGTGTCTTATTGTCACAGATATTTAGGATTGCAGAATCGGAAGGTAGGCGCCGTACTGAAGATTGACGGGAATCGAAGGCACGCGCGAAGACCGTCTGCTGCGCGTTCAAGACCGTGCAGTCACAGGAGTCTGCCCATCGCTCCGTCTCAGTGGATGTCGAAGAACAGCCTTCAATCGCTGTATCTGATCGTTGCGTCGAATCGCCATCAGTTCCTTGGGCATGGTTCGCTCCTCGCCGCGGAGCATAGCCCAGAAGTACCCGGCCAGAATGAGAACTCCTCCAAGGATGTAGGGGCGGTTCTTCATCTGATAGGCGCTGCGGAAAATCTCGAAGCCGGGATGGCTACCCAGCAGATAGTCTTTCCTTCCACGAAACAATAACCTGCGCCACGTGTCAGGATGATTTCCGCTGCCCACGCTGCGATGATGACAGCAGAACTTCTCCTCGAATCTCCAAGTCTGCCAGCCTTTTGCCTGCGCCGCCAGGAGCGCGATGAAATCGATCCCGCCGGAACTCACCGGCTGGTAGCCGCCAATACTTTCGAAACACTCGCGCCGAAACAACTGGCAGGCCCCCGGCACATCCTTCGGGCTGCGGAAGCCATCGACTGGAGCGCCTTCTTCGCGATAAGGGGTTCCAGCCACGCCCAACTGGGGATTCTCGGCAAACTTGCTCATGAGGAACCCTAGATAATCTGACTCAAACGAGATGTCGCCGTCGAGATTACCGATGACGTCGTAGGACAGTCCTGTGACTCTCGCGTATCCCGCGTTGAAGGCTCCCACCTTGCCGGAAAAACTACGCTGCGCGCGCTCGGGGAGTCGCACCAGTTCGATCCAATCGTATTTCGCGACGTAACGGCTGACGATTTCATCCGTGCCGTCGGTGGCACCGTCACTCACAATGACCCACTTGCGCGGTTTCACCGTCTGCGCCACCACGGAGGTCAAGGTCCGCTCGATGAACTGGGCCTCGTTTCGCGCCGGGGTGATCAGAACATAACTAGGTAACGTCGACATATTGAACTATGACCTACCCTGCGGAAATCCGCCGATTGCGATCCAGGACTTAACGAATCCGCAGAATCGTTCCGCAACCAGATTCGCTTTCGGGAACATCGACCGCAGTTCGCGTCCGCTCATGAGCCGCACTTCGCTGACCAGTTCGCGGGCTTTCACCGGATCGGGGCAAGGACCGCGCCAGCCGCACCGCCAGCGCCGGATGATGGATACTCGCAGGTTCAAGGGCATCCATTGCCAACCTGGAATGTGGAAGTGAGGTTCCATGGGGAACCAGAAGTTCGGTGTCTGCACCCAGAACGATTTGCCAACCCTCTGAACTTCCGCTGCCATACGCCGCTGCTGTTCGAGAGTAAACAGATGCTCGATGACGGAATTGCTGAAGACGATGTCAAAGCTGCCGTCGGCAAACTGGTGGAGATCGGTCGCGTCGCCGGCGAGGGACTGAATGTTTTCATGCTTCTGTTCCTGCGCCTCGAGGTTCAGGCTGGCGATCTGAACATCGCTGCGCCCCGCCCAGCCGCGGTTTTCCCAAAACTCGTTGGTGCCGCCGACGTCAAGAATGCGGAGCGGCCGCGGTAAAGTGGCGGCTAACGCTTCAAACCGCTGGAAGCGGCGCGTGCGCGCACGGTTCGAGAAAGAATTTGGATTCTTGCCATCGGCAAGACTGCGGATCGATAAGGTCGAAGTAGTCATCGTTTTGGAAACTCTTGTTCTGGAAACTCGGAGATTATCCGACATGCCGGTACAAGACCGGGCTGAGACTTGAAAGAACGCTCAAGGGCAAGTGGGCGAGTACGTATTTCGCCGCCTTGGATTTCCACTTCTCCGGTTGCAGATCGAACACGTGGCGTGAATTCTCCGAGGCGCTGTATCTCGAATAAGTGAGAACCGACTGGGTGGCACCCCAGCGGCTCTTGAAGGTGATCAGACCCGGCTGGTCCGCGTCGGAGCGTCCCAGATCGAAGGTCCGCAACCCGTCCGCCTTGGCTTCCTGGATTGCCGTCCAGAACAGCAGGTGCATGCTGCCCAGATTGTTGAATCGGGTGTCACAAGCACCGTACTTGTACACCAGAGTGTCTTTGTGCCGGAGGGTGAGCATCGCCGCAATCGCCTGGTCGGCTTTGAACACGACACGAATCTTCAGCGCCTTGCCAAAGCATGCGATCAAGTTGGTGAACCACTCCCGGGGCTGCGGCGGCAGCATGTGACGTTTCCGGGTGAGGGTGAGTAAGCCGTAAAAGGCATCGAGGAGCGATTCCGTTGTTCCTTCGCGGTACGTCAGACCTTCGCGTTCCGCTCGGCGAACCTTCCTTTGGGTCGAACTCTTGTGAAACCCGCGGAACAGCGAGTCGATGCCGGCCCCAAGGTCAAGTTGATGAAAAGTGTAAGTGACTGTTGTGCGACACAGAGGGGCAAACATCGCGATCGGCTCCAGCGGTCGCATCTCGATATAGCGCAAATTGTCGCGGGTCGATCGCTGGTCCAAAGCCGCCGTCAGAAGATTCATGTCCTCTTCTGCATCCACCAAAGGCTCACAGTGATCGGAGAACGGCAGAGAAACCAGCCGACGCCCAGTTACCCAGCTGTCGACGCGGCAAAACGGAATCCCGTTTTCTATGTCGTGGCTTGGCGGAGACGTCGTGTAAACAATCGGTTCGTAGCCATAGGTTCGAGCGAGCGCATCGAGCCAGGGTCTTGAGTGAAAAACCGACGCTCGGGGATGGCGTTGCACGAACTCGTTCCAACGGGGATCTTCGAGCGGATTGATGCAATAAGCACGCTTCGGTCCGTCATAGGCAGGTATGACGCTGGGGACGTCCACGTGCTCAGGACAAGCAATTGTTCCCATCAAAATGTCTTCTCTTTCTACCACGAACAAACCGTGTCGCGAAAAGCCGACGATTGCACTCAAAAAAACAACCGTCAGTTCTGAGGCGCGAGCAGGATCCTTAGGTTAGCGCCGAGATGATGTTGCTCACGATGCACTGCAGTGCGGGGATATTGCGATTTTCCGGTTTTGGCGGGCGATTCCAGCGAACAAGTTTGATCTTGCTGCGGACTTCGCTGGGCGTCTCGATGAGGGTGAGTCGACCTTGTTCCGTGAGATAGCGATCGACCGCGCCAATCTTTCCACGGAAAATGCTGTAAACGGGAACGCCAAGGGCAGCGGCCTCGCGGTTCATTGTGCCTCCGCCGCTCACCACCAGATCTGAGAACCAGAGCAAGTTGAGGCCATCAACGGGGGACTTGGGGATCACCATGCAGCCCGATGCAATCAGGTCAGCCCACTCCGATTGCAGTTGCTGGCCCTGACGACCGTTTCTGGGCAAGGTCACCGCGCGGATGTTGGGATCAGAAGACAACAGCCGCATGGTTTCTGCAAACAACGCTTCACTCTCAGGATTGTGATAGTGCGCTTCCGTCGCGGGCGGCCGCACGGTCACCACCAAGTTGTCAGGCGAGATGCCCAACTCGGAGAAGATTGAAGGATCCGGGCGAAAACGTGGGATATAAACGTCCTCTTTGAGACCGGGATATCGAAGCACCCTCGCCGATTTCTTGCTCATCACTCCATCGGGAATTACATCTGGCATCAGCACCCAATCTGCCTCAAGGAAGCCGGTTTTGGTGGAGAATTCATAGTCGTGCAGCATGATAGTGGGGATGCCAAAAATCTTGCAGGCGAGCAATTGCGCTCGCGAGCCGTGAGAAAGAGCGAGATCCGGCCGGGCTTTCCGAACGGTCGGCAGCAGTTGCAGCACTCTCACGCAGTTGCACAGAATCTTGAGAATTTTGTTCTTTCCCCAGTGGCCCCCGATCACTTTGCAGGGCAACTTGAAGAAATCCAGTAGCTCGCAAACCTGGTACATATTGCGAGCGGTCAGGGTCAGCTCAATTCCTTGCTTCTCCAGTTCATCGACGATGGGCAAGAAAAACGGAACGTGCGGAGAATTGTCGATATCAATCCATACCCTATTCTTCGTCCTGCGCATTGCCTGCGACGGATGGACGTCGAGCCGGGTGCGGAGCGACTTCGCATGCGCGACGCCGACTTTTCTTGGTGCTGCTTCGATGAGGGCGACTGTTGTTTCTACTTGGCTTTTCACTTCAATACTCCCTGAGATTTCGATGAATATAAGAATGGGGTGGACATTTAGAACGCATCGCCACCGAGCAGCACAGCGAGGGGAGTCTTCAATAGGATTTGGATGTCGAGCCACAAGGACCAGGTGCGCACGTACTGCAGGTCCAGACGCACCATGTCGTCGAAACGAACCCGGCTGCGTCCTTTCACCTGCCACAGACCAGTCATTCCCGGCTTCACTTCGAGAACGCGACGCCGATGCCAGATTTCGTACTCCTGGCATTCATACGCCAAAGGCGGTCTTGGTCCAACCAGAGACATCTCGCCGCTCAGGACGTTGAAGAGTTGTGGGAGTTCGTCCAGACTTGTGCGGCGGAGAAAGCGGCCGACGCGAGTGATGCGGGGATCGTTGGTCATCTTGTAGACTTTCTTTTCCTCGCCCTCCGTTTCGCCGTCATGGTCTCCGCTGATTACGCGCTTCATGAATTCCTGATGGATCTTGGGATCGTTGTTGGCATACATCGATCGAAACTTCAGGAAGGAGAAAGGGTTTCCAAACTGCCCAAGACGTTCTTGCTTGTACAGAACCGGCCCTTTTGACCCCAACTTGACCAGGACTGCAACCAGAAGAAACAAAGGAGCGAACAGTACGATGGCAGTCAGACTGCCCACGATGTCCATCAATCTCTTGATGGCGAGCGCGCCTTTCTGTTTCTCATCGCGATGTACGAGATCGGGATACAGAGCGGGATTTCCCGGCGAAGTTTCCTGGTCCCAGTCTTCCGGAAAAACGTGCAGTGAAATGCTGATCTGACTGAACTTGTTCATGCTCAGATTGTTCCGCAGAGTCTGGCTCACGCGATCCATCATGGTTCCGAGAATGGCTCCATGATCATCCATCGTGATCTCGGTGAACATCACCCCCACCACCGAGTTGTTTTTGTACCAACCGGTCACGTCGGTATCTCGGGTCGACAACGACAGGGCAGACAAGAGGCTGCTGAGAACTCTTCCGCTCCGATCAAAGGGCAGAAAATTCCCCGCATCCAACAGCATGAGCAGCACAGGCTTGCGGGAGCGCTCGGTGCGCTTCCGCTCCAGCGCAATCATGGACCGAAACGACGTTTCGTCCAGGATCATGCATTCCCGACTCTTCGCCGGCTCCGCCGGCGCCAGGGTGCGATTTGAACGACGTAGATTCACTACTCCCTCTCCTACTTCCGCTCCACTTCTGTCCTGAGTCGGAATCATTTTGCTTTGAAACCCGGCTGTTGGATGTTTGGGGAAGGTGTGACTCTGAGTCGTGGACGCTTCGCTTTCAGTTTTCATTTTCGCGGGCTACAGGGACGACTCGGTGGCGCCGTTGGGGGCTTCGACGCCGGGATACAGCACCGAATAAGAGTCTCGCGATGTGATGTCGAGGTCTCGGGGTTCAGGGAGGAGATGGAAAGAAATACCGATCTGGTGAAACTGCTGTGGAGTCAGATGGCGCTTCAGGGTTTGGCTCACCCGAGTCATCATCGTGGCCGGAATGGAACGCTGGTCGTCAAGTGTGATCTCCGTAAACATGACTCCGACAACGGAGTCTTCCTTGTACCAACCGGTGACATCCGTTTCCCTCAACATCAGGGTCAATGTGGAGAGAATCTTTCGAAGACTGAGCTTGCTGTGCCTCGAGGTTGTGTGTTCCCCCATGTCCACCAACATGAGCAAGAAGGACTTGCGCGACCGGCTGGTTCTCCGCCGCTCGATCGAGATCATCCGGTGAAACGCCTCTTCCCCGAGGGTATTGCGATCCATGGCTCTTGCTGAAAAAAGGCCATTGCTTGGGTTGTTAAATTCGGGTCGGGAATTCACAGTTATTCTCCTGCTTTCTGATTAGGCTTGCTGAATGAGTAACCAAACTACTGGCTTGCGATGCGAACAACCCGGGGGGAGGGCGATCTGGCTAGGTTCGCTTAAATCAGCGAAAGTGTTTCAGGGGGACGGAGTTTCGTCGGTCGACCAGGGAGTGCTTCACTTCGTCCCTGGTGGTGAATAACGTTGGTAGTAGTTTTTGTGATCTGAACGCGAGCAGCCGTTAAGCACGACTCCCAGCAAATCAGATTTCTTCAGAATTTCCAGGCCACGCTGCAGCGCGGCTTTTTCCGTTCTTCCTTCGCGCGCCACGAGCAGTGTTCCGTCCGTCAACCGAGCCCAGACGGTGGTGTCGGCCAAGGGAAGCAAGGGCGGAGAATCCACGACGATCCAATCAAACATGGTGGCAAGTTGGCCCATCAACTGAGAGAGCCTTCCCGACTGCATCAGCTCGAGAGGATTCCCCGGCGGAAGACCGGCAGGCATGAGCCAGAATCCCGGGCCCCCAAGATGGTAAATGTTCGAGGCCGTGGTCATGCCGCTTTGCAGCCACTCCGCAAGACCAGCTAGCCTTCCCAAACCAAACTGGTGTGCCAACACCGGCCGACGCAGATCACCTTCGATCAGAAGAACCTTTTGCTTCCTCTGAGCCAGCACGCCTGCCAGATTCGCGGAAACCAGACTTTTCCCTTCTTCCGGAATCGTACTCGTAACCAGGACCTTCTTCAATGTACGAGTCTGCTGAAGCTGCCGCAGGCGAACACCCAGGAACCGAAATTTTTCGGCCGCCAGACTGTCAGGCTCCATGAAATATACGAGCCGGCTCAACGGTGTGACGCTTACTTCCAGTGAAGGAAATTCAGGTGCGTCGTTTGCTTTCTCCGGCGCTGGGATTTCGGTTACGGAAACCTGCTCCAGCGGCACCTGGAAAGCAGGCGGCTGCTCTGTTATTAATCGGTCGGCGGACGCCTGGCGCCGGGGCGCTTCGAAAACTTCCGTGGCCACGGACACCATGTCAGGGTATTCAATCCCCGACTGCTCGGTCCCCGATCTTTGTAATGCGTCAAATATACGGCTCATTTTTACGCGCTCCCGCGCCCACTGCGATTCTCAAGTCCGCCCCGCTCTCCTGTGCATTCCGCAGGTACGCATAAAGGTCCAGCAGAGTTCTTGCAGCCCGCTCGATTTCTCCCGAACTTTCTCCCTGCATTGCCTGCCCAACCGTCGGATGCACTACGTTGAGGCGGAAGTCCTCGGCGATTTCCTCGATGATTTCTGGAGTGATGCTTCGCGACTGCTTTGCGTATCCGTTGATCAAGCCGTTTTCGCACAAGGTGTTGAGCAGGCGCGGAAACCCTCGCGATTGCCGGTGCAGTTCGAGAATTGTGTCCATCGGAAACAGTTGAGAAGGATTCGCATGTCCGGCCAGTTGCAGGCGGCAATAGACGTAGCCGCGAGTCTCGTCCAGGTCCAAGGCGCCCAGGTGCGAACGCAGCGCAATTCGCTGCTTAAGCTGCCGCAGGTCGGTGGAGTCGAGCTTTTCGTCCAACTCCTGCTGGCCCACCAGCAGAATCTGCAGCAACTTCTCCTGCGGCGTCTCCAAGTTCGTTAGAAGCCGGACTTCTTCCAGCACATCCGCGGAAAGATGGTGCGCTTCGTCGATCACCAACACGGTCGTCAGATTCTTCTGGTGACGCGCAATCACGAAGCTGCTCAGATCCAGCAGAAGGTCGCTCTTGGACTTGCCCGCAGTCGGTATCCGGAAGTCCCCTGCGATGTACTGCAGGAATTCCATCGGGCTCAAGCGCGGATTAAAGACGTAGGCATAAGCGACGTTGGCACGATTCAATACCTGCAGAAGGCAACGAACCAGCAGGGTCTTGCCCGTGCCTACTTCTCCTGTCATCACCACGAAACCCTTGCGGCGGCGCACGCCGTAGTAAAGCGCCGCCAATGCCTCATTGTGCCTCTTCGTCGCGAACAGAAACGACGGATCAGGAGTGATCTCGAAGGGGTTGCGCTGCAGATTGTAGAAACGTTTATACATTGACGAAGTTAGCCGCGCAGATAGCTGAAAGCCGATCCTGCCAATATGGTAACAAAGACGATAGCCGCCGTCGCCCACCCGAGCCAGACTTTACGATTGACGTTTTGGGCGTCCGACAGATTCACAATCGCAGGAATCTCGCCAATCACCTCTGCCGGCAACAACTTCTTGATTTCCGCCGCGTCGTACAAGCGGTCATCCATCATCTCGAATGCCCCCGCCACGATCAGTCCCAGCGCCAGACCGATGCCGAGTCCGATACCGCAGAACTTGAGGCGATTCGGGAAGTCAGGCTTCTGCGGAAAGCTCGGAGGATCGACGATGCGGAACCGTTCGCCCTGCTGTAGCAATTCCATGCTCGTGGCCATCTTCGACTCGTTCTTCTTTTTCAGCAAATCGTCGTAGTTCGCCTTGGACTGCTCGTACCCGCGGGTCAGATCGGCCAGCTGTTCCTCGCGGATCGGCTCCTGATTCAAACGTCCCTGATACTGTTCTATCTGCGCCTTCAGCGTCGCGATGGCATGTTCGTGGTTCGTGATTTCGACCTGATTCGATCGCACCTGGCTTTGGAGCTGAGGCATCATCGAGGACGTATCTATGGCCTGGCTCGAGGCGCTTGTGTTTTCGGTGGTATCCGGTCCCTTTGTCTTCAGACTAGCCAGAAGCTGGTCGCGCATATTCTCGGTTTCGGCGATCTGTTCCTTCACCTTGCGTACGTCGGGATGGCGATCCGTATAGTGAGATCTGAGATCGGCGAGCTGAGCTTTTAGCTTCTCCAATTGCTGGTCAAGAGCCGGGAGCCCGACGGGCGCACCGTCCGAACCTTTCGATCCCTGGAGGCTCCGGTATTGGTCGGCTAGTGTCTGCAGGTAAACACGCTGCTGCTTGGCGGCATTGAGGGCGTCCTCCTGATTCTGCAGCTGAGATTGCAGGCCGCCAAGAATCTGGAGGTTGCTAGCCAGTTGCCCAGGCATTTCCCCGACGTGTTGAGCTTTGAACTGACGAACTTTGTCTTCCTGGTCAGCCAGGCTCTTGCGCGCGGTTTCCAGCTGGTTTTCAAGAAACGTAGTTGTGTCTTCCGACTGCTGCTGTCGCACTTCGAGGTTTTCGTTGATGAACAGGTTCGTCAGTTCGCTGGTTACCTGCTGTGCGATGTGGGGATCGCCCGACGTGTAATTGACATTGAACGCCGTGATCTGGTTGTGCACGTCGCGCACCAGTTCGATGTTGACGTCTTTGCGCATGCGCTCAACCTGTTCGTCTGGCGACCGCTTGGCATGCTCGTTTCCGTAGGGATTGAGTTGCTCAATGATGTGCAGAAGCCGCGTTCGGCTGAGAATCTGCTGGGTAATGCTCTGCAAGCGATCCTGCAGGTCATCGTTGACGTTGGGTGTGACGTAGTCCTTGGGCATGGTGGGCTGTTCCACCAGAATCAGCGTGCTCGACTGGTAGCGTGGCGCAAGCACCCAACTTGCGCCCCACACGACGGCCCAACCCACGAACAGTGGGATCAAGAAATGGAGATGACGACGGCGCACCACTCCCAAGTAATGCTTAAGGTCAAAGCTTTCCGGACTTTTCTCTTCGAGTTCGTCAACCATGAATTATCTTCCCAGTGGTCTTGAAAATTGATAGGAAACCGAAACGTATTCGCGGTTCGTGTTGGGTACGAGCGCTGCGTCAGCGTAGTTCTGGTGGATGCGCGAATACCCAACCTCCAGCCTCACCTGCCGGCCGAGTTGCTGCGCCAACGATGCGTTCCCCACAATCGAGTGTCCGCTGCCGAGCGCGCCCGGGAGCGAACTGGCAACCAGAACCTTGTTCTGAACATATGCTCCCGACAGGGATCCGGTGAGGGTCTTCGTCATTCGCTGCCGCACCGATGCACTGGTCCCATCCATCTGGACCGCACCGGTCAATCCTCCGCCGCCCGAGACGGCGTGCGCGTAGCTCAGGGCAATGCTGGTCAAACGGCTCTGCCATCCCAGACTCGCCCCTCCCTCTGGCGTCCACGACTTCGCGGACGGCAGCGGAGCGAGTTGCGCCGTGTCCGAGTATTGCGGACCTCCGTAGAGAGAAATCGAGAACTTCGGCGTGATATAGAAAGTGTCGAAGAGTAGAACCGACTGCGCATGGGTGTCGGTCAGGCCGACCACCGGATATGCAACCAACCGCTGAAACTGGTAGGTAACGCCCATGTAGTTCGTCTTCGAGACACGGTGCGAATAGTAAGCCAGGCCGCCCACGGAGCTCGAATCGTACAGGACTGGATTCCCGCTCACGTTGGGATAGTGCAGATTGGCAAAGGAACCGCCGACCCCCACCATGCTGTTGCGACCAAACTGGTACGCGAGGCCAAGATTGCCGGAGTTCGCGAGACGGTCTGCCAGGGGCGCGTACACTGAAAAATTCGCACCCTGGGTTCCCCCTGTCACGCCTCCAGTCGACGAAAGATCCCCCTGATTGAACGCGCTGGAACTTTTCTGGAAGTCGTCCCGGGCTGTGAATGACACGTGCGGACTCAAGCGATATTCAAACTTGATCGACGCATTCTGATCTGCTTCGTCCCGGGAAGTCGTGCGCTTATAGAACGTGTAGCCCGGAGCGTAGGACAGGAGAAAATGCGTCCGGGGTGTGGTTTCATCGAGCGCGATGTTAGGCGCGATGGAATAGCTTACGTCGCTGAGCGGCTTACCGCTGGCAGATACGACCGCATTGTCCAAATAGGCGGCCGTAAAGGCCACTCCGCCAAGGAGGTAGTTGGAGCGTTCTTCCGACGAAAGCGCGGTCGGATACGCTTGTCCGCTGACCGGAGGCGGCGTCGGCATGCGATCGTCGTTGGCCTGGCTGTCATCCATACCGTACGCAGGTACAGGCTGTTTCGGCGTGTTGTCCACCTGCGCCCACAGGGAGGCACTTGGCAGCAACAGCAACCCCACGCAAATTTGTTCAAACAGTTTCATGTTTACGGGACGACGATGGTGTCGCGCGGCTGAATTCGTATGTTCTGCGCCGGATTCGTGCCCTTGAGCACTTCCTTGTAATTGAAGGGGATCCGGGTCTGGGTTCCGTCGGCATTCTGCCGCAGAATGTAGATCGATTTCTGTTTTGCGAAATCACGGAAGCCGCCGGCGAGGGCAATCGCGTCTAGCACGGTCGGAGAATTGGTGATTACGAACGCTCCCGGGTGGGCCACTTGCCCGAGGACGTTGAACTTCTGGCTGTTAATCTGCTGCACCATCACCGTAACTTCTGGCTGCGAGATGTAGTTCTGCAGCTTGCTCGCGATCTCCTGTTCCAATTGCAGCGGAGTCCGTCCTGCTGCCTGTACCTCGCCAACCAGGGGCAGGGAGATCTTCCCATCGGATCGCACGGGAATCGCCGGTCGCGAGACGTCCGGCTCCTTCCACACATTGATGGCTAAGACGTCGTCATTGCCGATTACGAAAACAGCGTCGTGCGGCTTTGTGCTGGAAGCATCGGCTTGCTGAGCGGCTGCCGTCGTTTTGTCAGCCGGTGGGGCTGCTTGCCCCGAGAGCAAACTGGACAGAAGCATGCAAATGCAAGGTACGGCCAGTCGTCGAGTCCACAACATGTAGCCGTTTATGGTCATAACCACTCCTTGGCGATTGCTTCCAATCATATTCCTCAAGACCCGGTTCAACTTGCCTTTCCGTTACCCTTGCCTGTGGCGACCTGGAGGGAGAGCTTGTCTCCCTGGAACGGCGGGAGAACAGGCTCAGCAGCACTCATGTGATACTGATCGATCTTGTACAGCAGCGTCCGATAGCTAACCTGGAGCAGTCTGGCCGCTGCCTTGCGGTTCCATCCGGTCTTCTGCAGAGCAGTTCCGATCGCATTTTTCTCCGCTTCCCACTTCAGCCCCTGGATCAGAGACTTCAGCGACTTGGGCCCGGATGGATCGTCCAAGAGGTCGCTAGCACCGGAGTGAGAAGACGCGGATTCGTGTGCGTCTGAAGCGTGCGTTCTGTCCGCGCTGTCTGCAAAGGTCGATTCGAGTTCGCTGAAGACCAACTCCTGATCCCCAGCCACGAGATATCGCTTTACGAAGGTTTCCAGCTCTTTTAGGTTTCCCGGCCAGGAATAGTTCTGGCAGGCGTCGAGCATATCGAAAGAGAACTCGCGCGGCGCCAGGCCGTAATGTCTCGCCAGCTTGTGCATCAAGTGCCGCAGCAGGACCGCGATCTCGCTCCTGCGCTGGCGCAGCGAGGGGACCTGAACGGTAAAGGCGCTCAGGCGATAGTACAAATCCTCCCGCAGTTTCCTTTCCGCAATCGCGCGCTCAACGTTGGCGCTGGTTGCCGCGAGTATGCGTACATCAGCGGAGATGGCTTTGTCGCTGCCCGGACGGAAGAGCAGTTTGTCCTGCAGGACCTGCATCAGCTTGGTCTGAAGACCAAATGGCATTTCGGTAATTTCGTCGAGGAAGATCGTGCCTTTTTCTGCGCGCTCGAATTTCCCCGGCGTGGCCCGAATGGTGCTGACTGAAGCGCCCTCGCTCCCGAAGAGTTCCGCTTCGAGCAACTCCGCGGGCATATCCGCACAATTCACTTTCAGGAACTTGAAGCCAGAGCGGACGGAAAGCTTGTGAATCAGCCTGGCAACAGTGTCTTTGCCGCTGCCAGTTTCCCCGAGAATGAGAACCGGAACGTCGGCTTCCGCGAGCAGTTCCGCTTGCGCCCGGAGCTTCTGGGTGGTTGGACCGGCACTGACAAAGAACGAGTCCGGGCCGAGTTGTTCGATGTCCTGGCTATCGAGGTCCGCCTGCCCACTTTCCGGGGAGACGAGATAACGGCCGATTGCAGATTCCAGCTTTGCCTCATCGAACGGCCGGATCAGGACTTCCTGAGCTCCGAGGCGAGTCGCTTCCCTTTTTCGGTCTGCATCTTCCGGAAAGCAGATGACGATTACCGGCAAATCTGGGCGAAGCCTGTGCAGCCACCGCAGGATGTGCAAGGTGTCGCCATCGCCGCGGGGCAAATCCAGTAGAAGCAGGTGCGGGGCTACGCCGGATTGCACGCGCTCCATGGCATCCCACGCGCTCACGGCACTTTCCACGTGCCATGAGTTCGTGTCTGCGATGGACCAGAGTGAGCGAAGAACGGCCGACTCCCGGCTCACAACCAGCAAGCGTGCGGTTTCAGTCATATTTTCTGTCACGATGAGAGGTCTTTCAGACGAAGGGTTGGGAACGGCTGGGAAGTCTAGATGGCCTCGACTTGGTATCCTTCCACACGAACCGCCAACGATCTTTGGAGCGCGTCCACGGAGATCACAAGCGTGTGGTTCCCGTTACGTGAGACCAATATGCCCTCCAAGCCTTCCAAGGCACCACCGCGAATGCGCACGCGTTGCCCGATTTTGAGGAAGGGATACGGAGTCCAGGGCAGCGCTCCCTCAACTAATATCCGAACGGCATCGACCTGCTGGTCCGGAATTGGTGTGCCCTCGCCTCGGCTACCGACCAGGCCCAGAACTCCGCCTACGCGGAGCACCTGCAAGCGGTCCGAACGGTTCGGCACGAACTTGGCGAACACGTAGCAACCAAACAACGGCAGTTGCACCGACTTCTTGCGATCGCTCCACCGATGCACTTCGGTGACGATGGGCAAGAACGTCTCCACGCCACGTTCATTGAGCCGCTGGGCCACCAGTTTTTCATGCCGAGGACGGGTGTGAAGCGCGTACCAATTCTCGGTTTCCGCTCCGATGCTCAGAGTCGGATCAGCTGGCTGCCAGAGTAAAGTGTTCCCGGACATAGCTTCGCCCTCTGGGTCACATCCCTCAGGATGACCCTAAACAACTGCACATAGGTCTTGCCGCGATCTCATCTGAGATCGAAAGGGGGAGAACAGACCGGCACCACTGGGGAGGGGCGTATTTTCCTTGCTGGGGTGTTACGTTCGTTGCATATGTTTGTGACTCAATTGCTGTGGTTGCAAGACTCCGCACATACAATCAGAACCCTTGCTACGTTGAAGTCTGCAGCGTGATCGACTCGCGGGATCTGCAGCAAACACTTGGGAAGTTATTCACAAGTAAATTCATCGACATACTATCATGTCGCAAATGACTGTCAATGGCACCTTCGAGCGGCCCGGTCACGCTTCCTCGCGACCTTTGACAAGTGTTTGGGAACAGTTTCGGCCCACGGGGGAGGAGTGTGGATGAACGGTTCCCACAAGAATGGCTCGTGCAACTGGAGCTAAACTTACAGCCGATTGCAGATTGCTGCAAGAGGTACACGCTCTCAGCGCAGTATTTCTCTATTGATTAGGGTATCTCTTCCCATGAAGTAGAGAATAATTGACTAGAGTATATCTTCTCTTTTCCAGGACGCCTTACATTGACTTGCTCTTCCCGAACTCGGAGCAGACTCCGTGGTGTTATTCCTTGTAATCGATTCATAACAAAAGTTTTATGTGAAGATAGTGTCCCGATCAGTGCAGGTTCCTTGCACCTGAGCGGCTCGGGAAGATAGGTGCCGGTTTCAGATCCTATGCAAGGTTTTGCAACCTGTGTCATTTGCTTGCTACTTTAGCGGGCAATAGGCTTGCACAGATGCCCGCAGGGTCGATATCATGAAGCGGTACAGTCCCTTCGTCGCTCTTCCCCCCAGAGTTTGGACTGCCGCTTGAGACTCGTTCCACCTCCTTAAGTGATGGTGCCAAATGAACCGTGATCACCGGACGCCGGGGAAAAAAATCCGAGTTCTGGTGGCCGACAGCTCACGCATTCACACGTGCCTGCTTGCGGACGCGTTGAAACTCGATCCTCTTTTGGAAGTCATACCCTTCGAATCGGATTCCTCGGGTCTAGTGGCGGCGGTTACGGCCAAGCACATCGACGTGCTGGTCATCAGTTCGAACCTGGACGAACAGCCTTCTCGCGGTCTCGAAGTCCTGCGCGAACTGCGCAGCCTGCACCTCAACACTCGATCTGTGCTGTTGCCGGACTCGTCAAAAGACGAAGCCGTTTTGAGCGCTTTCCAAGCGGGAGTGCGAGGCGTGTTCGGAAAAAGTGAGCCCGTGGAATTGCTGAGCAAGTGCGTTCAGTGCGTGCACCAGGGCCAGATCTGGGCCGACAGTCAAGCGCTGCGCGTCGCCGTGGAGGCGCTGGCCAGTTCCCCAACGGTCCGGGCCGTGAATGCCAGCGGTATGAAGCTGCTCTCGGAGCGCGAATTGCAGGTGGTGCGGTGCATTGCCGAAGGCCTGACCAACCGCGAGATTGCCGAGCGGCTGAAACTGAGTCAACACACCATCAAGAACTATCTCTTTCGAATTTTTGACAAGGTGGGGGTTTCAAGCCGGGTCGAGCTGTTGTTCATGACTCTGAGCCAAACGGGAGCGGGTCAAGCTCTGCTGGGTACAACAAAAGGAAACCACGCAAACGGTGGCTACGCCCAGGATGAATCGGCCTTGCTCAAGAAGGCAGCCGAGGCAGGTCTGCCGGCGGCACAGCTAGCGCTGGCACAACTGTATCTGGCCCGACGCAATGATCCCGACGATGTCGTCCACGCTTACATGTGGTACCTCGTTGCCACAGAACGTACATTCCATGCCCGAGGATCCATCGCAAAACTGATGACTCCGCAGCAGATCGACGAAGCCAAACAAAAGGCAAGCGTCTGGCTCTCCAAGCTGAAGCAGATCTCGCCCACATCTGTAGACCCCGCGCTCGATCCGTTTGCCTCAGCAGATGACGAGATCCAGGTGTCACCGAACGACGGAATAGGAAGGGGGACTGGCAAGCCCTGAGCCTTCAACACCGGCGTGCGGCGAACGCCCATTCAGCCGCGGACGAGCTCCGAACCAGCGGGTTTGCTCTCGGGAAGGACACGCGGACCGATGCTGGGCGCCAACGAGAAACGGCGTGCCCATTGGGCACGCCGCTTCTACGTAAAACCGTCGTGGGAGCCGACTCTCGGCTACACAGTCTTTTCTGCACGCACTTGCCGGCGGGAACTTACAAGCATTGCCCCGAAGCAGGAAACTCCGGCCAGAAACAAATACAATGCAGCGCTACCGCCCTCAGGCACGGGTACTTTTTTCTTCTTCTTCTTCTCTTCGTTGAAAGGCGAAAACATCAACACGCCCGAATAGCGGGTCAGGGCAGATGCACTCACGATATTGGAGAGCGGTTGGCTCATCTGTACCCTCTGGGCCATGGCGCCAGGGGCAAAACACAAGAACACCATAACCGCCACGTAACACGACTTACGGACTATCTGACTTATCTTCATTAACTGCTCCTTGAGAGGGGAAGGGCAGAGCGCTACACAACGCCGCGACGCTAGCTTCAACTCAAACGCTTCTGGTGTCAAGACTGATAATTTCTGCAACCCCATTGCAAACGGTTGCAACAGAACGCTAAGCCAGTGTTGCCGCAATGAGATACGGTGTTCCTCGACCGTCTCGGCGCATCCGGGAAAAAGCGATCTAGCCGCACTTCGTCTTACGTCGTAACGGAATCGGCCTTCGCGCCCGACCAGGTTTGGGGCGTAAGGAGTACCTTCCGCAGCTCATCGGCTCAAACGCCAATACAGTCTCTTCCAGCGCTGCCAGCTCGATCCAGTAGCATCGCTAGCTCGCGGCGGACTGAGGGTCCTTCATCTTGGTGATGGATTGTCTGCACTCGATTGCAATCGCAAATCCGGCCCCCGGTCCCAGCGCTTCCACCCGCACCACTTCTCCCTGACCCAGGAGTCGGACGGGCCGGTGAGACCATCGGCTGCTCACATCAATCGTCACAGTCACCCGGGTATGTGGCGCGACCTGATCGCTCGCACTCAAAAGCAGGCCTCCGATGCTCAGGTTCTGGCTAACGGCCTGGAGTTCTCGGACCTTCCCTCCGGAAGGAAAACTGAGGCAAACCGGGAACTGAAGCTCGAATCGGCGGTGCCTTCGCTCTTTCTGATAGGGCCCGGGGGAGTTTCCGGTCTGATGCATACCCGATGCTAGCTCTTCATGGTCCGGGTCAAAAGGTGGCATAAGGACAGCGTCCGATCGGACATGTCGATAACGGCATCGCAGCGAGAAATCCCGCACCCAACGGGGAGACCCGACCCTAAGGAGCCGCGGGTTTCGGCGACACTCGTTCACTTCTCATATACTGAATAAGTCGGATACGTGCCCGCATCGAACTAGTAGCGCTGCTGGCGCGTTTGACCTCAAGTAAGACGTTCGCCCTACCCGGGTTGGAGAGCAGTTACCCCGATGTGGATCGTTGCGTTAGCCCTCAGGCGGCCTTACACGTTCGTGGTGATGGCGTTGGTGCTCATTCTCCTGACGCCGCTGGTCGTTCTGCGGATGCCGGTGGACGTCCTACCCGACATCGACATCCCTGTGATTAGCGTGGTATGGACCTACGCTGGCTTGGCCCCCGATGAGATGGCCGACCGCATTATCACCAACTCCGAGCGCGGCCTGACTATCACTGTTAACGACATTGAACATATCGAGTCCCAATCGCTAAACGGCATTGGGGTGATCAAGATTTTCTTTCAGCCCACGGCGAACATCCAGACCGCATTGGCGCAGACCACGGCGATGGTACAGACCATTCTCCGCGGCATGCCTCCCGGAACCAACCCGCCACTGATCATCACCTATTCCGCCTCCTCGACTCCGATTGTCCAGCTTGGTTTGAGCAGCAAGACACTGCCTGAGCAACAACTCTTCGATCTCGGCCAGAACTTTCTGCGCACGCAGTTGGCGACGGTGCCGGGCGCAGCGACGCCTTATCCCTACGGCGGCAAGATACGCCAGATCCAGGTGGACCTCGACCTGCCGCGACTTCAGGCCAACGGCCTTTCGCCCAGCGACATCGTGAATGCGCTCAATGCGCAGAATCTGATCCTTCCCGCGGGCACCACCAAGATCGGCTCGCTCGAATATCAGGTCGAGATGAATGGCAATCCTCAAACTATCGCGGAATTGAACGAACTTCCGGTCAAGACCGTCAACGGCTCGACCATCTTCATGCGCGACGTGGCCCACATCCGCGATGGATTCGCGCCACAAACCAATATCGTGCGCATGGACGGCGCTCGTGGCGCGCTAATGTCGATGCTGAAGGTCGGCAGCGCCTCCACGATTACCATCGTCGAGGGCGTGAAGCGCATGGCTCAGCTTGCCTCGCAGTCGCTTCCGCTGGAGATGAAGATTACGCCGTTGTTCGACCAATCGCTTTTCGTGCGGGCGTCCATTCGCGGCGTAGTGCTCGAAGCGCTGACCGCTGCGCTCCTGACCGCGGCCATGATTCTGCTGTTCCTTGGAGACTGGCGTCCCACGATTGTCATCTCGATCTCGATCCCGCTCTCGATCTTCGTTTCGATCCTGCTGCTGAGCGCGCTGGGGCAAACGATCAACATCATGACCCTGGGCGGTCTAGCGCTGGCAGTTGGCATCCTGGTCGATGACGCCACGGTGGAAATCGAGAACATTGAGCGAAACCTGGCGCAAGGCAAGGAGATGAAGCAGGCGATTCTCGACGGTGCGGCGCAGATCGCCGTCCCGGCTTTCGTCTCCACGATTTGCATCTGCATCGTGTTCGTGCCCATGTTTTTCCTGACAGGGGTGGCGAAGTTTCTGTTTGTACCGTTGGCTGAAGCCGTGGTCTTCGCCATGCTGGCCTCCTATTTCCTTTCGCGAACTCTCATCCCAACGCTGGTGATGTACATCATGCGTGGACACGAGCATAAGGCGGCGGGACCGAAAACTTTCATGGGCCGCTTCCAACGCGGATTTGAGAACGGCTTCGACAAGTTTCGCAGCGGCTACTATCAACTGCTGGAAACCACGATCGCGCACCGCAAGCTCTTCGCCAGCTTCTTTCTTGCGTTCTGCCTGCTATCGCTAGGGTGGGTGTTCTTCCTGGGGGAAGACTTCTTTCCGTCAGTTGACGCCGGCCTCATACGGCTGCACTTGCGCGGCCGCGCGGGCCTCAGGGTGGAAGAAACGGCTCGCCTCTGCGACCAAGTGGAGCAGTTCCTGCATCAGGATCTCCCCAAGGGCGAGATCGTGAACGTGCTGGACAATATCGGATTGCCTAACTCGGGCATCAATTTGTCCTATAGCAATTCGGGAGTGATTGGCACCAGCGATGCGGAGATCCTGGTCGGACTGAAAGAGGGGCACGGTCGTCCAACGGAAGAGTTGGTCCGGGAACTGCGCCAGGAACTGCCGCGGCGCTTCCCCGGCGTGGAGTTCTTTTTCCAGCCGGCGGACATCGTCACACAGATCCTGAACTTCGGATTGCCCGCGCCGATTGATATCCAGGTGATTGGCGCGGACATCCAGAGCAATTATGCGATTGCCCAGCAGATTGCTAACAGGTTGCGTCGTGTTCCCGGTACCGCTGATGTGCATGTGCAGCAGATGCTTGGCCTGCCGACGCTGCATCTTGATATGGATCGCAATCTTGTGACCCAGGTCGGCATGAACCCGCGGGACGTTGCGCAAAGCGTATTGGTTTCCCTCAGCGGCAGCTTTCAGACTGCGCCCAGCTTCTGGCTGAATCCAAAAAATGGCGTCACCTACCAGGTGGTGGTGCAGTCACCGCAGTACCGCATGACGTCGCTGCAAGACTTGCTGGATATGCCGGTGAATGATCCTTCGGTCGCAAACTCTCAAGTGCTGGGGAATCTCGTGCAGTTGGCTCCGACGGCGCGACCGGCTGTGGTGTCGCATTACAACGTGCAGCCCGTCATCGACGTATACGCCAGCACGCAAGGACGCGATCTCGGCGCGGTCTCCAGGGACACGATGAATGTCCTGCAACCGTTCATGAGGCATCTGCCGCGGGGCTCTCGTATTGTCGTGCGCGGGCAAGTGGAAACTATGCAGTCCTCGTTCGTCGGCTTGGGGATTGGACTGGTGGGAGCGATCCTTCTCGTCTACTTCCTGATCGTCGTGAACTTCCAGTCGTGGCTCGATCCGTTCGTCATCATTACGGCGCTTCCGGGCGCGCTGGCGGGAATCGCATGGATTCTGCTGCTGACGCATACCACGCTGAGCGTACCGTCGCTGACCGGAGCGGTGATGTGCATGGGGGTCGCGACTGCCAATTCGATCCTGATGGTGTCGTTTGCGCGCGATCGGATGCAAGTTGGCGTACCGCCGGTACAGGCGGCGCTAGAGGCAGGGTACACGCGAATTCGCCCAGTGCTGATGACGGCCCTGGCCATGGTCATCGGCATGTTCCCGATGTCCCTGGGACTGGGTGAGGGCGGAGAACAGAACGCGCCGCTGGGCCGAGCGGTCATCGGAGGACTGCTGTTCGCTACAGTGGCAACGTTGTTCTTTGTACCGTGCGTGTTCGCCATCGTTCACAGCCGTCGAGAAGCGCGAGCGAGCGAAGTTAAGCAATCGTGAATAAGCCAAAGATTTTAGAGCGTCGAGTGTAATCATAGAGAGTCAAATAATTATGCAGACCGAACTAGAAACCGATCAGTCGATGGGAGGATCACAGCGCCTCCCGCCACAGGTGACGCCGCCTCCGGAGCTTCCTCCGGCGCCGCCGCGCAAGGCCATAATTATCGTCATCCTCGTCGTAGTGGTGCTCGCGCTGAGCGGCGCCGCAAGCATGCTCAGCCGCGTCCGTGCTGGTCGGGCGCTGGCCAAGGAAACCGATGTCGATTCCGTCCCCACCGTCGTTGTGGTTCATCCCACGGCGGAGAAACCGGACGAGGAACTTGTGCTCCCTGCGTCATTGCAGGCCTACGAAGAGTCGCCCATCTACGCCCGCACCAGCGGATACTTGCTGCGCTGGAACAGGGACATTGGCAGCCACGTTGCCAAGGGCGAACTGCTGGCGGAAATCGATACGCCGGAGGTGGATCAGGAATTGTCGCAGGCACGCGCTAGTCGCGAGCAGATTGCAGCCCAGTCGGATCTGGCAAAAATTTCCGCTGAGCGTTGGCGGAATCTGCGTAAGACGGATTCCGTTTCCCAGCAGGAAACCGACATGCAGACGAGCGCCTACCAGCAGGCTACGGCCAACCTCGCTGCCGCTGACGCCAATGTCCGCCGCCTCGAGCAGTTGGAGTCGTTCAAACACGTTTACGCGCCGTTCTCCGGGGTGCTGATCAAGCGCAACGTGGATCCGGGCGCGCTGATCAACGCCGGGTCGGCGGGCGTGGAATTGTTCATCATTGCCCGGATCGATCCCTTGCGCGTGTTCACCAACGTTCCCCAAGCCTACTCGCCGGCTATCAGGAACGGGATGCAGGCCTATATCACGCTGAAGGAGATTGCCGGGCAGAAGTTCAGGGGAACCGTAGCCCGCACAGCCGAGGCCATCGATCCGGCGACGCGTACCCTGCTGACGGAAGTGGACGTTCCCAACAAGGACGGCCGTCTGCTGCGGGGTTCCTTCGGAGAAGTGCATTTTTCGCTCGAAATCAACGCGGAGAAAGTTACTGTCCCGGTGAACGCTATGCTGTTCCGTCAAGAGGGCGCGCGTCTGGCGATTGTAGGAGCAGACAACAAAGTGCAATTGCGCCCCATCACGATTGGCCGCGACTACGGCACCACGTTGGAGGTTCTGGGAGGCGTGAGTCTCGAGGACCGCGTCATCATTAATCCCGCCGACTCGCTGGAAGATGGCCAGACCGTGAATATCGCCCCTGACAGCCAGGAAGGTAAGCATTCATGAAATGGTTGGTAGCGGCGGCGCTCGGGGCCAGTGTGTGTCTGGCGGGATGCGCCGTGGGTCCCAAATACCAGCGTCCGCCGGTGCCGGCTCCACCTGCGTGGAAGACTGAAGGCCCATGGCGCGAGGCCGCGCCGAAGGATGCCATTCCTAAAGGAACGTGGTGGGAGATTTTCCACGACGAGGAACTCAACCGCTACGAACAGCAACTCCTGGCAGCGAACCAATCACTCGCTGCCGCCCGGGATCGCCTGGATCAGGCCCGTTCCCTGGCGCGAGTGGCGTCTGCCGGGCTGCTGCCCACACTGAGTGCGGATCCCAACGCATCGCGTAATCGGTACTCCGGGAATCGTCCACAGAGCACGGTTACGACAACGGCTCTCACGCAAGGCTTGTATGAGATTCCATTCGCCTTGAACTACGAAGTGGATCTCTTCGGGCGCGCCCGGAAGAATCTGCAAGCCGCCAATGCCAGCCTGCAAGGCACGGCGGCCGATCTGCAAAACGTGCAGCTGGTCTTGACCGCGGAACTCGCCGCCGACTACTTCAGTCTGCGCGAACTCGATTCCGAATATCAAGTGGTGCAGGAATCGGTCAAGATTCAACAGCAGGGACTAGTCCTCGTGAACCATCGTCATGAGGGTGGCATTGCGTCGGGGCTGGACTTGGCGCAACAGCAAACGCTGCTCGATTCCACCGTCACGCAACTTTATTTGCTGCAGCAGCAGCGCGCGCAATTTGAGCATGCCATGGCGGTGCTCACGGGAAACGCAGCGTCCGCATTTAACGTACCGGTCGCTCCGCTGCGCGCGACTCCGCCCCCTGTTCCCCTGGGAATGCCCTCAGACCTGCTGGAGCGGCGCCCCGATGTAGCCACTGCGGAGCGCGCGATGGCTCAGGAGAACGCGCTTGTGGGAATTGCCAAGACTTCGTTCTATCCGCAATTCACGATTTTCGGCAGCGGTGGATTTCAGAGCGTCAGCCTCGGTTCGCTCGTCAGCGCTCCCAGCGCAGTCTGGTCGCTGGGCGGCGACCTGCTGCAGCCCATCTTCAATGGTGGACGGAATCGCGCCAATCTAGCCGCCACAAAATCTGCCTACGACGAATCGGTCGCCAATTACCGCGAGTCTGCGCTCACCGCGTTCCAACAAGTGGAAGATGGTTTGTCGGGGCTGAATTCTTTATCCCGTGCGGCCGAAAGCCAGAATGCGGCGGTCGCTGACGCGCGTCGTGCGCTGGACATCGCCAACGATCGCTATGTTGGCGGACTGACAACATTCCTCGATGTCATCACGGCGCAGTCCGTGTTGCTGACCAACCAGCGACTCTCGACCCAGTTACTGAGCCAGCAGATGGTCACCTCGGTTTTCCTTGTCAAAGCGTTGGGCGGGGGATGGGACGCGTCATCGATTCAGAACGAGCAGGTTCATCCCACCGCAGCCCAGGCGCTTCAGCAGTAGTTGCCGCCCAGAGCCGCGTCCTCGCAGTTCTCTATGGGCCCTAACAATGCGCTGAAGTTCACGATCCGGTGTAGAGCTGGAATGGCGCCCAATAGAACGGCTTGCTGAAAGCGCTGCCGGAATGCATCAGAGAAAGTTTCGCAGCGCGAAGAGCAGTCTCAGGAGTGTTGCCCTTTTTCACGCTGCCGTAGAGTGCGTCCATAAGGCGTGGAGTAGATACGTCGCTCACTTCCCACAACGCTCCAATCACGTTGTGAGCTCCCGCGCGTAGAAATGCCCAGGAAAGTCCGACCAGCCCCTCACCGGAGTAGGCGCGGGAACCCGCTCCGTAGCAGGTGGAGATCGTCACCAAGTCTGCCCGCAGAGGATGATGAATGATGTCGCGGGCGTAAAGCTTGAAAGAATCATCCGCGGCGCTCGCCCGCGACAATACGATGGCGGAGTCGAGCGGGCTCACGCGGCTCGCCGTTCCATGCGCGACGAAATGTATATACGAGAACTGCTCCGGCTTGCTCGCCAGATACGCCGCCGGGGTGGCCTGCTCGCGTGCAAATACTCGCTGCTGTGCCGGCGGAAAATGTTGCTCGACGATCTGCATTTCGGCGGCTGCTTTGCGCAACTCAGGATAATCTGGGTTCGGCGCGACAGCATTTCCCAGAATCAGCAGGCTGCCTTTGGGCTTGTTGGTGGCCGCCGAAGCCGCCAGCATCCGTAGCGAACTCGCATCGGCGATGGTGACGTCCTCAATCCAGTAGTGCTGGGACGGTCCCGGAACCAGCAGTGTCTCGAAGTTGAGCGTGTTGAGGCTGCCGTCAGGGATGATGAAGATCTTCGCGTCCTTGGCTAACAAAGACGCCGCTGGTGCCACCAGTGTGTTGTAGAGCGCGTGGCCGTCTTCGTCCGTGGTGGGCAGGAACTACTGTTGTTCGGAGAGAGCCTTCCGGTAGCGCTGAGCCTTCGGCTCGATTTCGGATTTCGCCGGCAGTGGAAACACGTTGGTCTTCTGCGCGGTAATCGCCCACAGATACGATTGCTTCTCGCCCAGCCAGTAGAAAAGAATTGCGCCGCCGGCCTTGCGGGCAATCGCTTGCGCTCTCGGCGGATCGGGTTTAAACGAAGTCCCCTTCTGCAGGAATCCCAATCCTTCGGCCAAGGTGCGCCCGCGGTCGTAGTCGGCGACCTGCAGGGCCTCTGCCGTCTTGCCCTGGCTGACCAAGAAGTGGATGTAGTCGTCGTAGATGCGTGAAGCGTTGGCGGGAAACGGCAGGGACGATTCTTCGTGCTGCAGGGAAGATCGAGCCGTTTCGAACGTGGTCAGCGCGGCTCGATACTCGCGGTCTGCGGCATCTGGCTTGTTGTCGTCTTCGTAGAGTTGCGCGAGGGAATGCTCGGCCTCCCACCTCAAGAACACATGGCTCTTGGGATCCTGCTCAATCTCGCGAAATGTCTTTTCCGCCTGCGCCGTGTCGTGCATGCGCGCCGCGACATGCCCCTTGACCAGCATGGGATAGAGCACATCAAGCCGATTTCCCTCTTTCGGCGCGAGAGCGATGGTCTTGTCAGCGTAATCGCGTGCCTGCGGCAGGTTTCCAGTTCGCTCGGAAACAAGAGCAAGAGAGACGAGCGCGTCGAGAACATCTTCCTTGCGGTCAGTCTTTCGTGCGAGGTCAAGGGCCTGCTGGTACGACTTTTGTGCGGCGGCGTACTCGTGAGCGTCGAGATACACATAGCCCGCAGTTGTCAGCCAAGTTACCTCGAAGGTGAATGCACCAATGTTGTGTGCCCGCTTCGCAGCATCGACAAACAACGTAAGCGCTTTCTCAGGTTCGCCGAGTTTGTAATAGGCCCAGCCCTCATTCCCCAATGCCGTTTGAGCGATGTGCCCGGCATCGATGGCAGTGGCGAGTTTGTATGCGGCGTCTGACCAGTCGAGGGCTTCATCGAAGCGCTCCCGTTCTAGTCCTGACCAGCCCAGGCTCAAGAGCGCGTTAGCCTCCGCGAAATGGTTCCCGTCCGCTCGAGCCGCCGCTAGCACCTGTTCGAACGCGAGCCGTGCCCCATCGAAATTGCCTCGCTCCATTTCCAATCCCCCTCGCGCAAGCATCACGTCATCGCAGGGCGCATAGTGCGAAGTCGCACAGAGCTGTTCAGCCCCTACGATCTGCTGCTCTGCATCGGGGAAATGGTGCAAAGAAGTGTGGGCCAAGCCTTCGAGCCGGTGCCTTTGTATCGCCAGCTCTCCCATCGAAGGGGGCAGTGGCTCGGAAACAAGCAGACCCAGGGCCTTATCATTCTTGCCCTGCCATACCAGAACATTTGCCTCTAGTATTCGGAACTTCCAAGCCCACTCGGTGCCGTTGCCGTGGAACTCGATGTAACCCTGTTCCGCCTCCTCCGCTGCGCCGGCTAGGTCGCCATGCCGAAAGGTCTGCCGAGCGTGGTCGAACGAGGTTTCCGGATCTCTGTGGTGAACGCACCCAGCCGAGAACATGAGGGCGAGAAGGAGAAATCTAAGCGCCAGCGAGCGGGCGAACCTCCGGCATTCAACCTCCTGTTCGTCGTTTTGGACCTTCTGCGCGCGAGACATTTACGAAATCCGGACGTCGCAAGATTTTAACTTGAAAACGGGACGCCCTTTCTTATAATTCGCACCTCAAGGAGGACCATTGCATGTTTAGTTGGGTTATCTCGCTTCTCTTACTGTTCGGGTACCACGGGAAGGCCACTAATCTGCCGTCCGTGAGCCTGGGCAACTCGGGGAATCGGCATCTAGTCCCTGCTGACGACCCTCAACCCAGCCCACCCGCTCCACCAAACGTGGACGGAAAGGGAGGCAAAGGCGGCGGCGGTTAGACCTAGCTTCGTGATTCTCACTCGTGGCCGTCATTCCGAGGAGCGAAAGCAGCGACGGGTCTGCCTTCTCGCAGCTTGCGACGGAAGAAGGGATTCCTCACAACTGTTCGGAATGACGGCCTTGCCTGATGCATATTGGATCTCTAGCTGAACACTTCATCGTGTATGGAACACTCCCGAGACGAAGTCGCACGCGAACTAATGCGCCTCGGCGACTTGGATGGTGCGAGCAAAATCGCAGAGGCCGAAATCCAACGGGCTAGTGACCGCGGCAATGCCACGGAACTGTGGCGGCTCCGTTTTGTGCGGGCGCAGGTCTTGGAGGCACATGGTCATGTTGAGGAGGCACTGAAATATCTGGAATCTGTTGCCCCGCCGGCCGCCGAGGACCTCGAATCACGTGCTAACCTCAAGGTGCACCTCGGATTCTACTCGGGCCTATTGGGTCGCTGTGAGCTTGCACACCGCCTTCTCGGCGAAGCGGAGGTAGTTGCGTGCGGCGCAGGACTCCTCAAACTCCAGGGCGACGTATACCTCGCTCGGGGCTTCATTTTTTTCCGCCAAAGAGACTACGTTGCGTCGGATCAGATGTTTCGTTCCGTTCTGACCATCGCCGAACAAGGGGGTGGCTGGTACTTCCGGGGCCACGCGCTTTGGGGAATCGGCAAGAACCTCATGATTCAAGGGCAATACGGGGACGCCCTACCTTGGTTGGAAGAGTCGTTGGGGATTTTCGAGAAGGTCGGCGCGCGATTGTCGATCGCAACAGTTTGGGGTGAGCTAGGTGTCTGCTATCTAGGCCGCGGCGACGACGAGAAGGCGCTGGATTTGTTTCAGAGGGCTGCTAATGTAGAAAGTGAGTCTAGATCTGTTCACAACTACCAAGTAAGCTTGGCTAGCATCGGCAACGTGTACTTGCAGCGCCGCGACTATTTCACGGCAATTTCGTACTATCGCCAAGCCCTCGCTTTGGCGCGCGAAATCAAAGATCCAATTTCGATTAAGAAGTGGACCTACAACATCAACCTCGCCTACGCGAGGATTAGGTTTTCAGTTGACCAGCTCAATCCCGGCATCGCTCGTGGCCAAGGTTACGGGGTTGTGGGAGCTGACTCTTAGCCGCCGCCTCCGGATCCACCTCTGCCGTTCACATTGCAGCTCACCATGCTCACACTCCCGTCCGCGATGCAGCCCAGCTCCAGACGGATCATGGTCAGGTTGTACGAATTGTGGTTCACGGTCAGCTCGGCAAGAAAAATCGTCCCGAAGTCGGGAATGTGGATCACGTGTCCGCACGATCTCGCCGGAGGCGGAATCTGGATGGATTTCCCGTCCCCGTCTTTCACGCTGATGTCTTTGATCTCGACGTTTTCGACCAATGAGCACGTGATCCCGTCCCAGCTCTTGCCGCTCGCGTTCGCCGCCGTGGCTTGCGCACTGATGTCGGAGTAATTGAGGTCGAGCCCATGATACTTCTTTGTCAGCGAACCGTCAGCGCTGGTAAATCGCGCCTTCTTGCGATCGTCCCCAAGCAAGCCGTCCAGACCGGCCCTCAGCCTCTTGTATTGTGCGTCGAGGGACTTCATGAATCCAGTGCCTTGGTCGACGTGCATCGCGGTCGCGCCACTGAGTTTTTGGCCGACCAGGTCGAAGTTGAGGTAGGGTTCAGTGCGGTGCCGGGCGATCCTTAGGTTCTCGAAATGGGTTCCGAGGAAAGTGACCGCGGGCGTCTGCACCCCCGGGAGGTGTGTCGTCGAAATCTGGGCGACGACCCGATCCGCCGTAACAATGTTCAGAACGTTCAGATCCTCGACCACGGAAGTCGATAGCGTCACCGAGGCGCCCTCGTGCTTCTTGCTCTCGTGCCCCGACACCTGCGTATGAGCCGCCGCGTACGAGATGATTCCTTCCAGCCGGAAATTCTCGGCGTGCTGGGAAAAATAGTTGCGTTGCGCTCGCTCTTCATCCGACAGGTCCGCGAGAGTGCCCTCCAGCTTCACGAACGCCTGCTTCTTGATCTGCTCTTTGAATGGGAGGTCGAGCTTGCCCGCCAGGGCATGCGCTTCCGCATGGAAGTAGTGGGAGTTGACGTCTGTCATCGGGTCCGCTCCGCTCGTTTGAGCTTAATTCTGGATTTGTAGATCGATCGGCAGCCGGCTGATTTCTTTGCTTTCGCCAGCCGCGGTGATGCCGTGAACCACCAGCGTGTAGCTGCCCGCTTGGCGGTTGCGGCCTGGAATATAAATCTGCCGGCCTTGCTCACCTGCCGCGGTGGAAATCACGCCCGACCATTCCAACTTCTGCGCGGGATTATACAAGTCCGCGGCGTAAGACGCGAATCCATCTTCCGGAGGCAGGTTCACCAGCAGGCCGAAGCCCTCTCCGAGGTGCGTCTTGATTACGGTCGTGGCTGCACCGCGCGTGCTGACGTTGACCGAAGCCCAAGGCCCAACCTGGGGCGAATTCGCCGCCTGTATCAGATGTGGGTAGGTAACGAAATTCTGGAAGCCGATCACTACCAGCAGCAAAGCCAGCACAGGCACGGCAAACGCAGGACGGAACCAAGCCAGCCATCCCGCTTTTGCTGGCGCTGCGGCCGGCTCTCGCACAGGAGAAGTGACTGCCGGTTCTGAGAGTACAACTTTGGTCTGTTCCACGAACATGGCTGCGGCGCGCACATCGAGTGCGCAATCCTGGCAGTCAAATAGGTGCTCTTCAAACTGATCCCGCACATCGGGATCAAGTTCGTCCAGAAGATACCGTTCCGTGGCTTTCTGCCGGACCGCCTCGTCATGGTCCATGATCGATCCCCCTCATAACAGTAGTGAGTTGTGGCGGCAAACCGTTTCAGAGCTTTCCAGCCGCCACGACCCCCGGCGGACGAGCCGCTATATTTTTCAAATATAAGGACTTAAAGGTCTGCTTTGCCCGGTGCAGCAGCACCCTCAGATAGTCGCGGTCGACTCCAAAGTCGCGGCAGACCTCATCTTTGTCGCGTTCCTCCAGGAACACTTCGCGCAGCAGTCGCCGGTCGCGCTCGGGCATTTCCTCCAGGATCTCGCGGATCTTCTCTCCCATCTGCTTGGCAGCAATAGTGCCAAGCACATCCACCGACAGGGCGGGAAAATCCTTTTGTTCTTCGTCTTCCAGCGAACTGTCACGCGAGGACGCTCGATAGTGCTCGAGCAAAACGTTGTTGCACATGGAGTTCACAAAGGCGCCGAGCCGGTCCGGCTGGCGGATTTTTCCGCTGCGCAGCGAGGCAAAGACACGGGTAAAGGTTTCCTGCCGCACATCTTCAATCGCTTGAGGCGAATGCAGGCGCGAGCGCAGCTTGAGCTGGATCAGCTCGCTGAAATACGCCACGAAATGTTCCTGCGTCCGGAAGTCTCCCGCACAGAGACGTTCAACGTAGGACTCGTCAAAAGATTGGAGTTGCAAGGACTGGCCTCGCGAGTTGCTGGAGTGGCAGCTAGTTTAGCACTTCAAGTGAAAGAAAATGGAGCAGGTAGCGCGTTTTGTAACGAAACGGCTGGGCGCCGCACTATTCCTGCAGAAGTCGATGAATCCATCCCTGGAGTTCGAGGTTCGTCCGGTGACGCAAAATTCTCAGCTAGAAGCGAGGACATCGGTGTCAGGAATGAAGGAGCCCGGCGCTTTCCAGTGCATGCTGTTGAGAGCTTTCGAACTGCCCAAGACCTATCGTGACGTGTTTTTGTTGAAGGAAATTCAGGGGCACACGCTGGCAGAGATCGCGGCCATTCTCGGAATCAGCATCGACACGGCGCTGGCGCGCCTGAAACGCGCTCGCCGCGAAATCGGTCACCTGGGAGATTCCGACGCCATGGAGCACGGGGAATGACTGCTCTGGTGAATTCGTTCAAGCGAATCTGGTCCGCGAAGAACTGGGTCCCCCGTCTAACCGGATGGGGGACTCCCGGTTCTCGACAGACTGCAACAGAGAAAGCTGCCTTCGTCGCGTGGTCGCGCGAGCCGTTTCTCGAACTCATCGCAGCAGCCCGGCGAACCGCTCCAACCGTTATCGTGGTTGCCCTGAATATATTCCGGTAAGCCCTCCGTCGCTCTCTGCACTCTCCCAGAAGTCCATCGGCCTCCGGAATTCGTGCGTGTATGCACGGGTCATCTTGAACATCAGGCTGCAGTGAGAAGTGTCTCTGAGGAGCGAACTGGTGCAGGGCGTTTTGCGGAAAGCTACGCTTCGGAGAGGTCTCACTGGAGTTGAGGACGGGGCACGCTTTGGCGTCAAAAAGCCCGAGGATCGCCGGAGCCGCTTCCCCGTCTCGGCTCCGGCGATCTGAAGCACCCAAGCTTCCCCCCGGTCGCCAAGGGTTCTTCGTGTCGGGATTTCGTGGACCTAACGCGGTCGCCGTGCAATGCGACCTTTTCCACTCATATCAATAGTGCGGGAAGCGGCAGTTTCGTTTCAGGAAAAGCTGAGGAGTTTCCGGGCCAGTTGGATCGGCCATGAATCCTGCGCGAAAAGAAATAAGGACGGACAGATTCAATAGGAATGGTACGCAAGAAACAAGGGCCCGCGAAGCGGGCGTACAGTGATCCGGTGCATTTTTTCTGCGGCCAGAACTGTATGGCGGAGGGAGAGGGATTCGAACCCCCGGTACGGTTTCCCGTACAGCGGTTTTCAAGACCGCCCGTTTCAACCACTCACGCATCCCTCCGTCCTTATGAATCTACCACCACGCGCAACAAGTATGCCCGCAGGATCTGCGAAGCCTGCCCAAGCCCAGCGCTCATCGCACATCCCTGTTCGGATTTTGTGACAGGGACCCACTCCCATTCGTCCAGAAAACACTACAGCTTCGACTCTGGCGATCACTCATGATCGGACTCGAGAACGAGGTCATTTATGCTCACTCTATTGGCCAACCCAATTGCGTTGCTGAGAACGTACCGTATCTGCTTGACTACCAGACACCTTGCCCATGCAGCGATGACGATTTCCGCCCGCAGAAAATGCAAGGCACTGGCGGATTCCGCTATGGGCAAAACGTTCAGTGAGGCAGACATCGCGAGGGAGGGCCTGTTCTAAAATCGTAACAAGATGAAGAATTCCGTGTCCCCGTCCACTTTTCGTTGACACTGTGTCACCCCCCCGGCCTAGTAGTGTGGAACAACCTCTGTGAAGTGTTGTGAGGTACAAGAACAGCAACGCCTGGGACAAACCCTTGACGTGTGGGACTTCCAGGGGAGTCCGTTCTTGCGCCTGAAGTGAAGAGATCTCTTTGGGCCGAGTCCCCCGGAGCGCAATTCCCCAGCATCGCGCCTTAGATATTCCTGGCCGGGCGCGAGTACCGCGAAACTCAACGTCTTCATCATTGGCGGAACATCATGAAAGAGACTTTGCCAGAGCTCGATCAACTCCGCACAATCTTCGCCGGACTGGGCTTTGTCACCAACTGTCCGCGAATGACGCCAGTCCTTGAGCGCGCCTACAAGGCGGCGCGGGTGAGTGACGCCACCGTACTCCTGCAAGGCGAAACCGGCACCGGGAAACAGGTGCTGGCGCGCGCTATCCATCACCTCGACGGGAAGCGCGCACAATTCCCGTTCGTCACCGTTCATTGCAGCACCATCAGCGAGGATCTGGCAGAAAGTGAACTCTTTGGCCACCAGAGAGGATCGTTCTCAGGCGCAATCGGCAATCGCGCCGGTCTGTTCCAGGCGGCCGACCGTGGAACGATTTTCCTAGACGATGTGAACGATCTTCCCCTTTCCCTCCAACCGAAACTGTTGGACGTTCTGCAGCGTGGAGTCGTCCGTCCGGTCGGCGCTGACAGTGAGTCCCAAGTCCGCGTGCGTGTAATCGCCGCTGCAAACCAGCCGCTGGAGCCGCTGGTTGAACGAGGAAGCTTTCGCGCCGACCTGTATCATCGCTTAAACGTGATCCGCGTCCTCCTCCCGCCTCTGCGAGAACGTGGTGAGGATTTGCCCGTTTTGCTGCTCGAGTTTGCCCGGCGCCACAAGAGCCTCCACCAGGAGATTGAGTCGCTCGAACTGGATCTGGTGCAGCACCTGGAAACCTGCCGTTTGAATGGGAACGTGCGAGAACTGGAGAACGCGGTGCAGCGGATGCTCTTCTTGAAGCGGGAAGGAAACTCGCTGACACGTGCCGACTGGCTTGAGCAGGAAGGCGACGTGTCCGCCGATGCCGGTCAGCGGAATGGCATATCCGATGCCGCGAACATCTTGTGGCCCGTCATGCTGCAGCAGGACTTGCCTTTCCGCGCCTTGATCAAGCGGATTGAGGGTGAGTTGCTGAAAAAAGCACTGCAAACTACAGGGAAAACACGGCGCGAACTTGCTCGACTGTTACAGACCAGCGAACGAACCCTCTACCATATGATGCACGCCCACCGTAAAGACCCAAGCGAAGAGAGAGCCGCAGGGTAGCAAACGCAACCTTTCATCTAGATTTTCGGCAATACGTCTTCCCGCCCTCGTGAAGAACCGCGTCTCACGCCTGACAGTTTGATTTTCAGTGTGCGATCAGATTTCATCCCCGTATTGTGCCCGAGGCTGCAGTTTCCGGCAGCGAGCGCTGCCAGGTCTGGCAGAGGTGCGAGTTGCCCACAACTGATACCTTCCACCGTCCTCATCATCCTGATTCCCGGTAAGTGGCCGACTCCTCTTACGGATGGCAGTCTTCGCCATCACCAGACGGCGCGGTCAAGGCGACGCGAAGCCGTGGACTGCAAATTGCATCGCCACACACACACAGAGGACGAGATGCAGCCCACTGCGACGGCTCAAATTGGCGACCGGGTAAGCTTTCGGATTTCTGATGTATTTCTACCCGAGCCGTCAGAGGTGCTGGCGAACCTCACTACAGATGTCGAAACCAAGGGAGTAGTAGAGGAGTTTTCCGACTCGGGCGACCGTCCACGAGCTTACGCGCTGGTTCGGATCACCGTTCGGCAAGCGGTGCTCATTCCCGTCGGCGCACTTCATGTTCTGGATTGCAAATGAATCCGACGAGTGATCGGACAGATTACAGGTTTGCTTAACGCTGCTCGTTGCTGCGAAAGGAGTAAGGAATGCCACCAACCCTGACCTACCCGGGTGTGTATATTGTCGAAGCGCCGAGCGGCGTCCACACCATTACCGGAGTCGCCACCTCGATTGCGGCATTTTTCGGCCAAGCCGCAATGGGCCCGCTCAACGCGCCGATTGAATGCCTGAGTTATTCCGATTACACGCGAAACTTTGGCGCTCCCGTGCCTGGCGCAAACCTGGCGCAGAGCGTGCAGGAGTTCTTCAGCAACGGCGGCTCCGATTGCTACGTTGTGCGCCTGGCTGACGGAGCTCAGGCAGCACAGATTATGTTGCTTGACCTGAAAAAGCAGCCAGTTCTTCAGCTGAGCGCATCCTCGCCAGGAGTCTGGGGCGCCGGCCTTTCGGTAACCGTGGATTACAACACGCCGACGCCGGACAGCACTTTCAACCTTCAGGTGACGTTCACCAACGGTGGCAGCGTAGCACAGTCGGAATCCTTCTCGAACCTCTCGATGAACCCGGGTTCCTCTCGCTACGCCCCTAACTTCATTACGCAATCGTCACTATTACTCACCGCCTCCGCTGGGCCGACTACTGCCAGCGGCATCGGTGCCGGGTACAGTGAGGGGCGCGCCTTGGTGTCCGTCGCGGCTGGGGGATGGAATGCGGCAATCGCGGGTGCTTGGCCCGCAACCGACCAGGGAAGTTTCCAGATCAGTGTTGACGGAGGACCTTGGACACCAATCAATCTGAGCAAAGCCGTATTGATGGCAGCAAGCGCCTCGGATGCGACTACGTTTGCCTACGTCCAGACCGCGATCAACCAGGCTCTTGGCGTTGCCTCCGGTACCAGCGTTACCGTGGGCGCCACCGCTGGTGGTTTCTTGCTGCTTACCTCGAGCGGAACGGCAAAGAGCAGCGTACAAGTACGTTCGGCCACATCGAGCGACCTCGCGCAGCCGCTGATGCTGGGAGTCAATCAGGGAGGAATCGAGGTTGCGGCCTATGCAGACTTGCGTCCCGTCCCGAACGGCATTTTCTTTGGCGTTTCCGGCACCGGAGAAATCCTGAGCGCGATGGATGCACTGGCCGCCGCCAATCTGACCGATGTGACGAATGTGACCATCAACGCTGTTGCGCAACCGATCAACCTGACAGCTGGCGGACCCCTCTTCTGGCAAGGCGCAGGAGGTGCGACAGATCATGACGGTGTTCGCGAGAACTTGCAAAACATCGCGAACGTTATCAACAGCAATTTCTCCGGTTTTCAGGCAACCGTCGCCGGCTATCGGCTCCTCGTTCAGAATCTCAAACCTGCAGCGGCGCAGGCGGTGGACACGTTTGCGGTAGCTACCGGCGGAGGCGCTGCATCCTTCGGTGGCGGCTTCGTTGCCAACGTGGCGACTTATTCCTTGGGCCTAACCACCGCCGGAACCTACTGGCAACCTTTCGGTTCGGCCCCGAGTGATGGCAATCCGCCGACGCAGGGAGACTACACCGGCTTGGAGTCAGCGCGCACCGGCTTCTATGCGCTGGATTCGGTCGACCTTTTTAACATCATGGTCCTCCCAGGAGACGGAATAGGGAGCGAGGCCGAATGGCAGGCGATCCGGGCGGCGGCAGCGATCTACTGCCAGAACCGGCGCGCCTTCCTGGTGCTCGATGCGCCCGTAGGATGGACCAAGGGCAACCTGCTTAGCGCGCAGACTTCCGATGTACAGACCTTCCGCAGTGCTATCGGCGATCCGGACATCAATTGCGCGGTCTACTATCCGCGGGCTCAGATCAACGACAACGGAACCCTGCGCTATGTCGGCCCGTCAGGAATGATCGCCGGTGTATACGCGGCAACAGACGCCTCGCGTGGCGTGTGGAAGGCGCCCGCGGGAACCAATGCGGCTCTTGCCGGGGTGACCGGCCTTGAAGTCATACTGACCGACAAGCAAAACGGAATTCTCAACCCGCTCGGAGTGAATTGTTTGCGGCGCATGCCTGCCGGATATCTGGTTTGGGGTGCGCGCACCGTAGCAGGATTTGACAACTCCGGAAACTCCGAATGGACCTACGTTCCCGTGCGCCGTATGGCCCTGTTCCTCGAGGAGTCGCTCTACCGTGGAACACAATGGGTCGTCTTCGAGCCGAATGACGAGCCGCTGTGGGCACAGATCCGCATGAACATTGGCGCCTTCATGATGGGGTTGTTCCGGCAAGGCGCCTTCCAAGGCTCTACGCCAGCACAGGCTTTCTTCGTCAAATGTGATTCGGAGACCACAACGCAAGCTGATATCGATCAGGGCATAGTCAACATCATCGTGGGCTTCGCTCCGCTGGAACCAGCGGAGTTTGTAGTCATCACGATCCAGCAAATCATGGGAAACCTCAGCTAAAGAATTGGAGTGGATGATGCCGAACGGATTTCAAGTCAACGCAAATCGCATCGATCCCTATAAGACGTACAAGTTTCAGCTGAAATGGGACGGTAAGACGGTTCTCGGTGTGATGAAAGCCAGCGTTCTCAAACGAACGACCAACGTGATCACGCATCGCAGCGGCGGCGAGAACAGCGTGGATCACAAGACGCCCGGTCGCACGACCTACGACGCAGTTACCTTGGAGCGCGGGATCACGTGGGACCTGGATTTTGAAAACTGGGCCAACAAGGTGCATCCCTACGCGGGCGAGACGGCGATGGACCTGGCAAACTTCCGCAAGGAATGCGCCCTGGAAGTGCTGAATGAGAAAGGCCAGGTCGCGCGCCGCTTCTTGCTGCATGGCTGCTGGGTGAGCGAATACCAGGCGGTTCCGGCGCTGGATTCGAGCGCGAATGCGATTGCCATCGAGACCATCAAGCTGGAGATGGAAGGCTGGGAGCGCGACGTAAGCGCCACAGAACCCAACGAATCGCAATGAGGGGCGAGGGGCGCGCTTGCTGCAACAGTTTCGCAGGCCTTCCTCATCTTTTGGGACAGCGAGAAATCATGAGAGCCAGACAGGAATTCCCATTCCTCCCACAGTGGCTGATCGCGGGAAGGGAGGCCGGCGCCCCGCGCGGGATGCGTCCGTTTGGAGGCTCGGCAGAGGATCTAACGGTCGAATTCGGTCTGGCGTTGCGGCCTGAACTCATTACCGAATTGCTGGCACGGTGCTGTCAGGCTGCCGTGAACGCGGATGTCGACAGGCATCTGCTGCTCGAAATGCCAGTGGGCATGCGGATTGAGGCGCTTGTCGCGCTAGCCGCACTCACCGATCCCAATCCCTTCTGCTGGAGAGTCCATTGCGCCTCGTCAGGTTGCGGGCAGGAGAGCGAGTTTGAGTTGACCGTAGACCAGATCGTTTCGATGAGCAACGAGCTACGTGAGCGCCAGACCATGCAGGCCGAGATCGGCGGAGTAGAGGTTGTGCTGCGTAGGCCCACCGGCGTCGATCAGTCAGAGTGGCTGAGTCAGCCCGCCGCACTTGAGTGTGAGGCGATGTTGCGCGCGATCTTCGTTCGTCCGTCACTCGACGAAGTTCTTGAGACGGGAGTGAGCTTGGACTCGATCGCACTCGCAATTGACGAGGTGATGGACACGTTCGATCCCTTGCCTGGCTTGCATCTCAGCGTCGTGTGCCCGCACTGCGGCACCAGTGCGGATGTTTCTCCGGATCTGGTTGGTCCGGCGCTCGAACGTTTGTCTCGCGCCCAGCAAGCGGTGATCGGGGACGTGCACCGCATCGCCTCGCGATATCACTGGAGCGAACGGCAAATCCTCGAGCTACCGGAGTGGCGCCGTCAGAGCTACCTGCAGCTCATCGAGGGAACGGCCTAGCATGCGATATCTCTCTTACCTCGCGCGCGAAAGCAGAGCCCGGGTCATGCCCTCGCGCCGTCCCTCATGGCTCCCCCGAGTCGAGCCACTCATCCAGGAGAGCGTCGTCGACTTGCCAGCTTCATCCTCCGTAATACCAATTTCCAGCGAGCCCCGCGAGGCCATCGCTGCGGAACTGACCATGGCTGGGCGAGCGCGGGAAGGGCAAGCGCAACGTGCCCAAGCTGTTATTCCGCCGGAACCGGAGTGGGTCAGTAAGGGGCAATCTCTTGATCCTTCCCTATCTTTCCCGAAACCGGGGAACGCGCAGTTCTCCAGCGTATCGGCCGATTCACAATCGGTTCATCCTGCTCCGCCTGCGATGCGCCCGCGCAATTCCACGCGGGTTTCATCTGCCGATCTCGATCAGCATTCGGTCGAGCCCGACCGGCGAGTCGACCTGGAGACAAGGACTCTGCAATCAGTGCTTGCGGAGATTGGTCGGCGTCAGAAGGAACTTGAGCTCCAGTATCAAACGCAGCCGACCGTGCCGGCAGAACAGTTCGGCGGGGAACGAGCGAGTTCGCAGAAGCAATCCCGCGCACCGGATGGAGTGGACGACGTTCGCCTCAATATCGGCTCCATCGTCGTGCAGGTCGAACCGCCGCCGGCAGTAACTGCTACCAGCCAGGTACCAGAGCGTCACCTGCGTCCGCCGCGCCCCGACGGCGATACCCGACGCTGGGCGCGGAGCTTCTTAGATCGATAGCCGCAGGAGGAATCACAGCACGTGCCATTGGCGCAAACAGGGTTGGCTGTTGGTTCGGTGAGCCGCTTTCTCGCGGGCATCCTGACGGCTGCTTTGTGGAATGTGCCTCCCTACAATCCCAAGATCACCGTGCAGCGTCCGCAAGCGGACTCCACTGGCAACACAACCCAACCTCGCATCAACCTGTTCCTGTATGAAGTTGAAGTCGATGGCGCGATGCGCAACATTTCGCTCACACCCGGCAGTCAGCCGCCGCTCTGGGTAGTACTGCGCTATCTGCTGACCGCGTTCGACGGGTCGGGGGAAAGCGATACAACCGACAGCCACGATCTGCTTGGCATGGGTATGCAAGTGCTCCTAGGAGTTGGTGCCGCACTCCCTGCGCTGGCGGGGTACACCGCGCTATCCGACAATCCCGAGCCGTTGAAGCTCACCTTCGACCAGGCCGCGCCAGAGTTGCTCTCCCGCCTGATGCAAGGTCCGGATGACAAGTTCCGCTGCTCGGCTGCCTTTCAGGTGCGGCCGGTGCTGATTGCCGAACCCCAATTACCGACCGGCATGCAACTAGTGGGGATCAATTACGTGCTCGGCACGAAGATCGGATTGACCGGAGTGCGGAACTTTGTCTTGCCCAGCCTCCGTCCTGAGCTCGACGGCGCGCAACCCCTGGCCGTCGAACTGGGGGATACGCTCACCCTTCTGGGAAACGGCCTCGACGCGCCCGGGCTGTCGGTCAACTTCGGACCGGCCATCCTCACGCCGAATGCGCAGCACCCCGATGCGCTCTCCATCCTGGTGAGCGGCCTCGATCCCACCGTCATGTCCGCTGGCAGCATCTCGGTCTCAGTCAGCCAGATGTTGGCGAGTGGACTCGCCATCTCGAGCGGACTAGTCGGTGTCTCTCTTCTTCCGACCGTGGCGGGAATGAGCATCGTCTCGATTGCGGCTGTTTCGGCAGCGGACCCCAACGTCTATGGAACGATCGCGCTGACTGGCAAGCTGCTGGGGAGCCAGAGAGACTACGTTGAGTTTGCCTTAGTCCGAAACGGTGCCGTGGCTGTGCTGCTCGACTCACCCGATCCCGCTTTCACGCCACCAGCGAATCAGAGCAATCAGCAATTCGCTATACCCAAATCCAGCGCGGTACCTCCAGGTGTCTACTTCGCAGTGCTCAGAGTCAATGGCCAGCAGGTCAAGCAGGCCTTCACCTTGAATATGGTGGCGCCATGAGTGAGCGATATGAGTGAACCGATAACGACTGAACCGATAACGAGTGAGCCGCTGACCATGCCGCAGAACGATCTCTTCGCGTCGCTGACGGAAGGCTTGGCGCCGAAGGATTGGTTCGCTCGCAGCTGGCTTGAGCAAGTCATTCTGCGGATGCGCCGCGAGCTGAGTTGGCTCTGGCGGAATCACGAACCCGCAGACCGGCTGGCGGACGCCCTCGCGCGGCAGACGATGGCTGAGCGACGCCGGACATTCTTCGCCCAAGACCCCACTGCGCATTATCTCGATGAGCGCATCCGCGCAGGTCGGTCCCCGCTTCGGGGGCGAGGCAGCGGACGCGGCACGTTTCCGTGGCTGGCGCGCGATCTGGAACTTTCGGGAGCCGAGATTTTTGTGGTTGCGCTGGCGCTCGCCGCTGCGCGCGACGCGGCAGTTGGCAGCTTGATCGCAACCCTGCACGGCGACCCGCGCCAGCAGTTGCCGACCCTGGGACTGGCGCAATGGCTCTGGGACGATCCCCGCCGGTTGTTGCCGCTTACATCGCCGGTGCATTCGCTTTTTGCGCGCGGTATTTTGCGCAGAGTCGAGGCCTCGAATGAGTGGAATGCGCCCATCTCCATGCCATCCCTGGTTGCAGAAGTTCTGGAGGGTCGACTGCAGCGCGCTCCTGCGGAGCTCGAATGTATAGCCGAGCCATCTCAACCGCAATCCGTGCGGCAACAAGTATCAGAGGAGGGTGAAAGGCAGCGTTCCGCCAACCTCGACCTTGAGTTGCTTGCCTGCCGCATGGCTCACGTTCCCGACGGGCTGCAGGTCGTTCCGGTCTCTCTCGCCTTTTCCGCGGACACTCTGGACGCAAAACGCGCCGCGCCGACATTACGCAAGATGGCCGCTTTGACGGGCCGGCCGATCTACTCGATTCGGCCAAATGTCGCCATCTCCAATTCGATCCTTGAGAATGCAGCCGTCTACTGCTGGCTCCGTGGTAGTGACCTCCTCATCCCTTCGCAAGGGATGCCCAACGATGCGAGTTGGCAGAACACGCTGCGGCCCTTCCCTATCTATGCTTTTTCTGCCGCACGCGAGGAATCCGGAACGCCCATCTCGCACATGTTGCCGACCCTCAACATTCCGTCCTTCAGCTATGCGCAACGGCGAGAGGCTTGGCAGAGCGAACTTGGGACGCATGGACTCGATGTGGATCCGGAGTCAGTTCGGGAGTGCGCGTATCGCTTCCGCCTCGATGCAGTGGCTATCGCTGAAGCAGTCACCGCTTTGAGCCGAATAGGACGGCCCATCACCCTCGAGCGCATGATAGCGGCCTGTCAGCAGCAGGTTGGACTGCTGATCGGCGCGAACGCAACGCTGGTCACGCCACGGTTTCGTCGCGACGACCTGGTCCTTGATGCGGAGCACACTCGGCAATTCGATGAACTGCTCTCCGCAATGCGCAGTCTGTCGCGGGTCCATGCCGACTGGGGCACAGGACAGGCTTGGGGAGACGCGGGCGTTTCTGCGCTTTTCGCAGGTGCCCCGGGATCGGGAAAGACGATGGCGGCTGAGGTTCTTGCCGCTGAATTGCGCCTGCCCATGTATCGCGTCGATCTTTCTCAGGTGGTGAACAAATACATCGGGGAAACGGAAAAGAATCTGCGCAGGCTTTTCGACGCCGCTGAACAGGCCGATCTGGTCCTTTTCTTCGACGAGGCGGAAGCACTGTTCGGTCAGCGCATGCAGGCCCGCAGCTCAAACGACCGCTTTGCCAATATGGAAGTCAGTTATCTGCTCGAACGGATGGAGCGATTTCGCGGTCTGGCAATTCTAGCCACGAACCGCAAGAAGGATCTCGATGAAGCGTTCCTTCGACGCCTGCGCTACGTCATCGAGTTCCCGCTGCCGGCTGAGGCCGAGCGTCTTGCCATATGGAAAAAATCTATTCCGCCCCAGGTCTCAACCGGTGACATCGCCTTCGTGCTTCTCGCCCACGAGTTTGCACTCGCCGGCGGCAACATCCGGTCGATCGTTTTGAACGCATGCTTGCAGGCCGCCGCCAGCCAGGAGAAACCGGCTTTGAACATGCAGACAGTGATGACTGCTGTGGATCGCGAATACGAAAAGATCGGCCGTCCGTTCACCCGCGAACAAAAGGCCCTATGGCAACCACGTGCTGCCGCAAGAGTGCTGGGAATTTTGACGGCGCCGGGAGGCCCACGATGACGCGAGAAATCAACATCGATCGCCTGCATCTGAAAATGCCAGCCGCTCAATCCGCCGGCTCCGCGCGCGATGCAAGGATGCTGGCCAAGTCAGTCGCTGCAGGTCTGGCGAAATCACTCAAGACGAGAAAACTCGGCGACGCTGCAGGGTCGCTCGATACGGTGAGCGTCCGGGTTCCTCGCAAGGACGCCAATGCCAAGGGTGTGGTGCGCGCCATCCAGGCTTCGATCCGCAAAGAGTTTGCGACCGCGAGGAAGGAACGATAAGCCATGCCGACACCTATGCTCGGGGCGCTGGTAGAGTACGGCACCGATTTCCTCGGTCCCATTCCGAACGTCGTCATCTTCCAGTTCAACCCAGAGAGCATCGCGCGCACGCTCGTGATTCCGCCGCGAGCTGTCGACGCCACCCAGCGAGAGACCAGCCAGACTGGCGAGCCGGCCTACGAGCGCTTTACGGTCACCGCGACCTTCAGCGCCGCGGACCAACGCAACAGTTCCGATCCAATCGGAGTTCTTTATGGAGTCGGACCGCAGTTAGCGGCGTTGCAAGCAATGGTCTACCCGGTCACGACGCCCGGTGGAGCGATTGCGGCGGCGGTTGACGCGGTCGGGGCGCTGCTCGGAGTTCAAGGCCCGCCGCCCAGCCAGCCGATTCCGCGCGAACAGACGCCACGCATTCTTTTCATCTGGGGCCAGACGCGGATTGTCCCAGTGATCATTGAATCGCTCACGATCACCGAGCAAATCTACGACGGAATGCTCAATCCGCTGGAGGCCGAAGTCGCGATTGGTCTGGCGGTGATCACACCGGGTGCGTGCTCCGGCGACACAATCGGCCAGGGCGCGCTCGCCTACACAAAGATGATGCAGGACACGATGGCCTCCATCAATCTGGCGAATAGCGCCGCACTTGTAACCCATCTCATTCCCTTTTAGGAGTTGGAGCATGTTTCTCAAAACATCCCGCTACGCGAAGACTCCGACGGTGCTGTTGACTCTGCCCGACGGCACACAAGTCGCCGCAGTCCAACTGCGGACCGTGCCGGCTACGGCCGGTGATCCTACTCCTATTACCTCCAACGATCGGTTGGATGTGATGGCTGAGCGGTTCTACGGTGATGCAACTCGCTACTGGCACATCGCCGACGCCAACACCACGCTGGACTCGAACCGCCTCTTCGTTCATTGGCTCGTCAACGACCAAAACGCTCAACAGCTCCGCATCCTGGTTCCGGAGAACTAGATGAGTTACGCACGGTATCGGCTCTACTTCGACGGCGTGTCTGCAACGAAGGACCAACTCGCGCGTTTCGAGGACATCACCATTGAGCAGGAGATGGACATGGCCTGCCAGGGAAGATTTCAAGTGCCTTTGTGTATATCGAAGACCGGAGTGTGGGACGGCGAAACGGAGACGTTTCTGCTGGGCTTGCACCGCATACGGCTCGAAGTGCAGATCCAAAGCGCCGCGTGGATTCCGCTGATCGACGGTCCGATCATCAACGTCGAAGGCGGGCAGTTCAACGAACCGGGCAAGAGCATGCTGACGTTGGTGGTCAGCGACGACAGCTTCTATCTGCACCGCGACGAAACAGTCAAGAGCTTTCAGGACTCCGACGACCAGGTTGCGAGACAGATCTACAACGAGGTTCCTCAGATCGCAGACACCGATATTGACCCGGCGCAGGCGCCGTCAAACCCAGCTTTCGACAAGACCGTGCTGCGCGGCACGCAGATGGAGCTTTTGCGGCAACTGGCGCGGCGCCAGCACATGCATGCGTACGTGCGTTGCGGAGATTCTCCGGGCGCGAGCGTTGGCTGTTTCAAGGCCGATCCCAGTCCCACGAAGGACTACGGCCTCGCGCCTATGGTGCTCCTCGGCGACGCCATGAATATTTTTTCTTTCCAAAGCCAGAAACATGCGGGGCAGGCGGCAACGTTTCGCTCCGGATGGATCAACTTGAAAGATCGCAGCACCGACAACCGTACTTCCGATCTCGGCGACATCTCGCTTCAGGGCACCGACCCCACGACAGATTCGCTGATCAGACGTCTGCTGAGAGCGCGGCAGATCGAAGCAATAACACTCGCCCGCGCGGTTCAAGCCGAATCTGAGCGCGCCGCCTATGCGCTGAAAGCCACGGGCGAGGTGATGAAGGGAGTCTACAACTCGGTCTTGCAGCCCTATCAATACGTGCAGGTACTGGGTGCGAACGGAACTCTGAGCGGCACGTGGCTGATTAAACAAGTCACGCATACGCTTACGCGGAATCACTACGGGCAGAGTTTCCACGTGATTCGAAACGCACAGTCGGCCGGAACAAACAGTGCCCCATCGCAAACGCCGGCGGAAATCTTTGGCTGAGGCAAACTTCATGGACGAACACGCTGATCAAACGTTGCAACTGATCGCCGAAGAGCGACGCAACCTTTTCTTTGGCAAATACCGTGGCACGGTTCTGGAGGCGCTGACGGGCGACGACCTCGGCAAGCTGCGGGTTTCTGTGCCGGACGTGCTCGATGATCAGGACGCGGTCGCATGGCCCTGCGTTCCGTTCGCCGGTCCGAGTCACGGGTTTGTGGCCATTCCTGAGAAAGACGACGGAGTCTGGATTGAATTTGAAGGCGGTAACGCATCCCAGCCGATCTGGGTCGGCTGTTGGTGGGGCGCGGGAGACATGCCCTCTCCTGGCGACGTGAAAATTCGTTCCTGGGTCACGACGGGCGGTCTGGCGGTGGTGCTCGATGATGATCAGAACGAAATCTCATTGCAGCACCCGGACGGACCGAAGATCACGCTCAGTTCCGACGGCATTACGCTTTCCACCGACAGCGCAACCATTACCTTGAACGCGCAGGGAATCAGCCTTCAAGGCAATACGCAGGTGAGCCAGTAATGCCGCCCGTCCTCACCGTCGCGAGCCAGGCGCAATGCATGCATGGCGGAGAAGTGTTGCTGTTGACGACGAATACTGTACTGCTCGCTGGCGGAAGCCCGGTCTTACTCGAGACGGACGTTCATTTCGTTGTGGGCTGCCCTTTCACTGTAGGCGTCGTGTACACGCCGTGCGTTACCGTTCAGTGGCAGGCGGCGGCCACCAGCCTCACGGTGAACGGAGCCGGTGTGCTAGTGGAAACGAGTATCGGCGAATGCCTGAATGCAGCAGGCGCGCCTCAAGGGATAGCCATCGTGAGCGGCGGAGCCCCGGAGTTGGAGGCCATATGAGTTCCGCTGGCCAACACCTGGCGTTCCCATTTCGCGTTGGCAATGATGGTCGCACCGTGACGGCCGATACGCTTGCCGATCAGGTCTTGCAGGAACTTGAGCAACTTGTGTTGACCAATCCCGGCGAACGCCTGTTCCTTCCTAACTTCGGCGGAGGTGCCACTCGTCTGCTCTTTGAAGCGACCGATGCCAATACCACATCGGTAGCGCAAGCGACGCTGACGAATGCCATCCAGACCTGGCTCGCGGGCCGCGTCGACTTGCAGAGCGTGAACGTGTCGGCCAGTGGATCTGCCATCAGCATCACGATTGTTTATCGGGTCGCTGGTAGCACATCCAGCGTGCAGGCTGTCTTCCAAAGGAGCAGCCCATGAGCACGATCCTCTATAACCAGAACGCGCTAGCGGCCCGCGCTCGCTCGCTGGGTTCGTTGAATGGCATCGACTTCGGATTGATGCAGCTTGATTCGTCGAGTCCACCCGCGTTCGGCGTGCTGGAGGTGCACTTCTTCAACGACCAGCATCTCGACGATCTAGTCACGGCCGCGAGCACACCGGCGGCGATGTGGCAGATGGTGCCGATCAGCGGGGGTGAGCGGGTCGTCGCGGGTCCCATGTCCGGCCAGGCTCAAGTCATCAAGCTGGTGCATTCAGCCGCCCAGGTGCTGCAGGTGACCATCGCACCGGTGGGGGACTACAGCCGTTACACCCTCACGATTCAGCAAACGGGTTTCGACCCGATCTTCTCGCAGATTGTCTTTCGCTTTCGCCCCGGCTGCTTCAGTAGTAACTGCAAGCCGCTCACGCAGTATCAGCCGGCAACGATGCAGCCGGCCATCGACTACCTTGCCAAGGACTACGATTCCTTCCGTCACACCATCATTTCCACCATGATGCAGCGCGTGCCAACGTGGCAGCCTACGTCAGAGGCGGCTTTGGACGTCGTGCTGCTCGATCTGTTCAGCGCTGCCGCGGACGAACTGAGTAACTACCAGGATCGAGTGATGCAGGAGGCCTATTGGGCAACCGCGCAGAAGCGGATATCCCTGCGCCGCCACGCCCGCCTGATGGATTACTTCATCCACGAAGGCAATCAGTCGAGCACAGTTCTGGCCTTGAACTTTCCGGGATCCTCGGCATACACCGTGCCCGCACTTCAGAAAGCCTGGACCGGTCCGAGTGCCGCGCAACCGTCTACGGTCTGGTTTGTAGCGCGCGCGCCGCAGTTCGTTCATGGCGTTTTCAGCAGCGTTCCACTCTACACGTGGAGCGATGCGATTCCGTCGCTTGCCGCCGGATCCACGCAGGCCGATCTCGCATTCTCGAGCTTCGGCGACGCGACCACCGCAACCAACCTCATCACCAGCGGGAAGATCACACGATTGCTGGTTGAAGAATGGCTGAATCCAGCGACTGGATCAGCCGCGGATCGCAATCTGCAGAAACGGCAGGTTCTTACTCTGACGGGCACGCAGCTCCTCACCGATCCGCTCACCGGCGATCCCGTCGTCCGCGTAACTTGGCGGCAGCAGGACGCGTTGTTGTTCAACTACTGCTTCGTTGTGTTCGTCAATGGCGTGCGCGTGCCGAATGTCGCCCTCTTTCACGGCAATCTGGTCGACATGGTGCAGGGCAAGTTCACTCAGTTCCAATATGTGCCCCCGGGAACGCCGTTGACTCCGGGCGTCTACAACTTTCAGCTCAATGCGTCGGGCGCCGCTGAGTGCCGGCTCCCTCCCGCATTCCCCGTGCTCTGGACGAAGACCACACCTGGAGGTCTCCAGCCCTCCGTGAGCACCGTGAGAGTGAGCGTCACTGATGCCAGCGGCTCGACCGACTGGGAGGAGCAGACCGATCTAATTCACAGCGATGGAATCACCGACCGGCACTTCGTCGTCGAGACCGACGAGCAACTGCGCACGCTCATCCGCTTCGGCGACGGCACAAACGGACTCGCGCTGCCCGATGACGCCACGGTCACTTGCTCCTGGCTGAGTGGCTACGGACCGGAGGGGAATATCGGTCAGGATTCGCTAATGAATTTCGATGCGACCGGGATGCCGGACATCGCTCTCGGCACGGTACGGAATCCGTTCGATGTCACCGACGGACTAGCCCCCGAATCCGCCAACGTGATTCGCCGCCGCGTTCCGGAAGCCTTTCTGTATGAGCAGTCGAGGGCCATCACTCTGGCTGACTACGTCGCGCGAGCCAAAGAAGTGCCCGGCGTTTCGAATGCTGCTGCGCTCTACATGTGGACCGGAAGCTGGCGCACTGTTCGGGTCGTGATTGATCCAGAGGGCACAACGATCCTGAGCGAGAATCTCCGCGCGGCTGTCGAACAGCAACTGGATGCGGTTCACTTGATCGGGGAAGACGTCGAAGTGCGCGCTCCTGAATTTGTGCCTCTGATCATTGATGTTGCCGTCTGCATCTCCAGCGACTACTGGATTGACGATGTCTCTCCGATGATGGAGCAGGCATTCTGCAACAGCTACACACCTGACGGGGCCGCGGCTTTCTTCAATCCCGACCGCTGGACCTTTGGCCAGGAGGTCTACGCGAGCCAGATCGAGGGAGTGCTCGCAAGAATCCCCGGTGTGGAGCACGTGATTTCCATCGCGATGACGCGCTGGTGGGACCAGTCGGTGACGTCGAGTGAAGTGATGCGAATCGCACCGGAGGAAATCGTGCTCGTGAACAATGACCCGAACCGCATGGAGCAGGGCACCATCAGCTTCACCTATCAGGGAGGGCGGCAATGAGCAGCCCCTGTATTGTTCCGGTCAACTTTCCGGCGATGATTGAGAATCGGCCGTCCCTGCCGCACATTCAATATCGCATCGGGCGTTATTCCGACTTCCGCGCGCGGATGTTGAACCTCCTTGACCGCTCGCCTTTGCTCAAAGGCTGGACGCACCGCCAGCCGGACGATCCAGGAATTGCTCTGCTCGAAGGCGCCGCTATCCTGGGCGACATCCTTACTTTCTATCAGGAGCTTTATGCCAACGAAGCCTGGCTGCGCACGGCCACTTGGCCGCAGAGCATTTCAGGACTCGTCCGGCTCCTTGGCTACCGTCCGGCCCCAGGCTTGGGCGGCACAGGCTATGTCGCCTTTGAGATCAGTGGCAACTCGCCCACAACTGTGCCGTCGGGATTTCCGTTTAGCGCACAAATCGTAGGCATGCCCGCGCCGGCAGACTTTGAGACTTCGCAAAGCATCGTCGCACTGCCCTCGCTCAGCAGGTTCTCGCTCTATGCGCCAACTCAGGTGCCGGGCATGTATGCGAACCAAAGCGTCTTCGCCGCAAACGCCGGAGACCTCGCTGCAGCGGGCGTGACCCTGAAGGCGAATGACCGGCTCATGATGGTCGACGATAGCAACGCAGCGAACCGGCAGATCGCGGTCATCAAGAGTGTCGTCACGCAACTTGACCAAACCGTGGTGACGATCGTGGGTGCTTGGCAGTCGGGCGACGTGAGCGGGACCATGACGGCCTACAAGTTAGGGCGCACCTTCCGCGTCTTCGGATACAACGCCCCCACGGCAGAGTTCAGTTTAGATAGCAGCAACAACCTCACCAGCACCCCAGTCACGACGACGCTGACTCTGAGTGAGATCCTCCAGGGCTTTCCGTTGGAACGCCGCGTCGACGATCTATCCGCTGGCATCACCATGCTGGTCGATCTTCAGGTGACTGGGGATCCCAGCTCCCCGCCAAACTATTTCCGAGCGTTGACCGCGTTGTCAGTGAAGAGCGATACCGACTCCGTCGGCCCGATGCAGGGAGGCATCACGCGAGTCGCCTTCGAGCCGCCTTCAAGCGGACCGCCAATTTATATCATCGCGCAGGTTACAGATCGTCGCACCGCACTTTGCCACGAGGTGATTGGGCGCGGCTTCCGTCTGTCTTCGGTGCGGCAGCCGGCGCCCGGCGCGGACACCAGCCAACTCGACTACTTCGGCGACGGAGACTCCTACGAGGTTTTGGACGGACGCTTGCTGCAGTTTGTGTCTCTGAATCCCGACGACACCGCCGCGCGGGTGGAGGAGGCAACTGTCAGCATCGACCGCGCCGAGATTAGCGATCCCGGCATGATCGCCGTTCGCAAGCTCTCAGTGGCGCCGGCCCTGACCGAATTCACGCTGGCTGACTTTCCGCTCTCGAATCCGAGCATCGTTGTGTTTGGCAATGTGGCCACCATGACTCAGGGCAAGACTCAGCCCGTGGTTCCGCTGGGTAATGGAGATTCGCGACAGATTTACCAGAGTTTTCAATTGCCCAAAGCGCCCCTCACCTGGCTGCTGGATGAGGCGCTCACGCCTCCTCGCGAGCCCGAGGTCACGATTCTGGTCAACCAGATCGAATGGGCGGAGGTCGACTCGCTATTCGCCAGCGGGCCCAAGGATCAGGTCTACATTCTGCGTGAAGACAACGCCGGCAATACCTGGGTTCAATTCGGCGACGGTATCAACGAAGCTGTGCTGCCCTCCGGTGTCGGCAATGTCACCGCGCAATATCGTACGGGGAATGCGGCCAATGGCTGGCGGCAGTCCGGTACAAAGCCGCAACCCAACGGGCGCGTGCAAAACCTGAGCCAGGTCCGGCTCTATGACGAGGTTACCGGCGGGACGGCCGACGAAGACTCCGCGCATGTGCGACAAACGGCTCCGGGCCGCGTGGAAGAGCTTGGCCGCATCGTGAGTCTCAGCGACTTCGAATATGAGGCCCTGGCGCTGCCGGGTGTGGAGAAGGCTCTTGCCGTCTGGGATACGCAGGAGAATATCCCGCTGCTCCAATTGACGGTACTTTTGTCCGATGACACACCTGCCCAGCTCAGCAGCGTGCAGGCGGCCATGAGCCTGGCTAACGCGGACCGCGGTGCCGATCGCTTTCCGGTTCTGGTGATCGGCGCAAGCCTGGAGTATATCTACCTATCACTAAACATCGGCCTGCTTCCGGGTTACCAGATCGATCCGGTTCTGAGCGCCGTAGTCAGCGCTCTCGGAGTCCTGCCTTCCGACGGTAGCGTGGCTCCCATCGGCGGCCTCTTCTCAGTCGATCAGCGCAGCCTTGGCGAAGAGGAGTATTCGAGCCGCATCGAAGGGACTGTTCAGAATGTCGAAGGAGTCGCCTGGGGCGAAGTGACGGCCCTGGGATCGCTAGGCACCGCCGAGGATCCGTCGACACTTGCAGTTCCTACACCAGCCACGCTCGCACCAACGATCTCCTGTGCGAACAACCGCGTGCTCGCCCTCTATACGGCCCACTTCTCCGCTCTAGTGGGTGGCGCATGAGTACACCAACGGTTCCGCTCTACGCGCGTCTCCCGGAGATCTATCGGCAGCGCGACACCGAACAGCAACCGCCCGGCCAGCTTCAAGCCTATCTCGCGCTCGTCGAGAATGTCTTTGGTGCAGTCCACGAAAACATTGGCGGACTCTATCGCGACCTTTTCATTGAGACCTGCGCCCCCTGGGTGATCCCTTACATTGGAGACCTGCTGGGTGTGTCAGTGCTTTCCGGCGAGACCTGGACGTTGCGCGCCGATGTCGCCGATACGATTGAACTGCGCAGGATGAAGGGGACCATCCACGCGATCGAACTCCTGGCGTACGATCTCACGCAATGGGCCGCGCACTGTGTCGAACTCCGCGAGATCCTTGCGTGGTTCCAGCACCTGAACCACCAGCGCCCCGATGTGCAGTCGACCAATCCCGCCTTGGCTGGTGTGGTGCGCGGAGGCACGGTGCCGATCAAGGACCCCGCCCTGGTGAGTCTACTGGGCACACCCTTCGATCCCTTCGCACACTATCCAGACCTCAAGAAGGTTGAACTGGGAATCCTCCGTCCCAATCTGCCGTCACTGGCTATCTTCCTGTGGAGGCTCATCGCCTTCCAGGCTCCGGTGTCGATTCCGCTGGCGCGCGGCCAAGTTGCGTTAACACCGGGTACGCCCACTGGCGCCGACTTCGCAGCGCGTTTCGACATGGAGCCCTCGGGCAAGCCCATCGTTCTCTTCAACACTTCGCGGGTCACGCCCAATGCTGTGCCGCCAGTGCTCTCGACCGTCGATCAGGTACCCGGACCGATTCCCATTGCGCGCATCACGCAAGCCTCGCCGCTGGGCGTGCCCGCGGAATACGTTGCCGTGAACGCGTACGACGCCACAGCAACCAACCTTACCTCGGTGCAGGTGACCGACGTCGGTCTGCAGTTTCATCTGCCGCAAGCGGCCTTTCCAGCAGATACGTGGACCATTCGCGGCGCGAACCTGTGTGCGTGGGAGGCAGGGCTGCGTCCCGAGTTGGCCAATCGCGAGATTGTTGTCGATCCCAGAATCGGCCGTGCGGTCTTCGGCGTCGAAACTGCGGCCGAGGCCACAGCCCTCGAAAACTCTCTCCTGGTCACTTTCACTTACGGCGCAGAAGGAGCCGTCGGAGCGCAGCCAATCGAACTCCCGTTGCCGCCGGAATGGACGACACCGGCTGTCCAGCGCAGGAATGTGCAACTCCGTCAGGATCCGCTGGCCTTGCAACACGCGCTCGACAACTTGAACACGGCGAACTCGCCCGTACTGATCGCGATCGAAGACAGCCTTACGCACGAACTCGACTTGGGCGCCGTGGCGGGCACGACAACCGAGAACGGAATCGTCACACTCAACCTCAAGCATCCCGTCGCGATTGTGGCCGTGAATGGTAACCGTCCACTCATTCGCCTGAAGACGCCGCTCGCCTTCCGTCCGGTGGAGGTGACCGCCTCGGACGGAGAAAACCAGAGCGACGTTGATGCGCTTGTCGCGACGTTGAATGTGCGGCTGCAGGGGCTCTACCTCACGCAAGACAGCGTCGCAGTCGCTCCGCTCATCGCGCGCGCGGCCGTCGCCCGGCTGGAGATCAACGGCTGCACTCTGGACCCCGGTTCCATCATGCAACTCAACGGCACCCCGGCGCCCGCGATCATCTCGACAAAGCTCGATGCCCAATTTGGTTTCGCAAGTCCCGCCGACTATCAGAATTTCAAAGTGACACCACAGATTGTGATCGGACAGTCAATCACTGGGCCGCTCCTCATGGACGCACCCTACGCGCTCAACATTCAGGGTTCGATCATCGATGCAGGGGCTCCGCCCGCAATCGACGGCACGAACGCGTTCGCGATCAGTTCTGCTGCAGATCCCGTCAACGACTACGGGCCGCCGCTTGCTTTCCAGCAAAGCACGTTCTTCGGTCGCTGCCGTCTGCGCAGCGCGAGTGGCGCCGGAGGCATTTTCTGCCATGCCCTTGAGGTCTGGAACAACCAAGTCGGTTGCATCCGGCGGTCGTCTTTTTCGAGTGAGACCAACCGGCTGCCGCAGAATTTCGCCTGCGTCACCGGCGCGGTAGTGAACTTTACCGACGGCTCCTGGAACCAATCTGGCTACGCCCAACTGGCTCTCGATTGCGACGAGCGCGTACTCGAGAACGGTCCCAATGACGATCAGATGGGTGCCTTCGGATATCTGTTAGAAGCCCACAAGTGGCGCAATCTTCAAGTCCGGCTGCGGGAATACATGCCGGCCGGCACGCGACCGGAAATCATCCCGGTCACGTAAGGAGGGTTTTGTGAAAGGCGATTTCTCACGCGTGCGTTATGCACCGCACCTCAACTTCAACGGCATTTTGCCGCAGCAAGGCAAGGTGTTGCTCGATAGCGATGGCATCGCCCAAACCCTGATCGAAAACAACTGGCACGAGACCGCCGCTCGCGACATCGTTGGCGAAATCGCGGGCGTTCCGGCCGCCGAGCCCAACAGTTTTGAGATCAGCGCCGCCTCGCTCGCTGGTGGAGTTGTCACGCTCACTGTCGGCACCGGCCACATCTGGGCCGATGGTTTGCTCGTCCGGCTGGAAAGCCAGACAGAAAACACGGTCACACGAACCGCTACGTGGCTCGAGCCGCCGATTGTCCCCACACCCGGTAGTGCCGCTGATGTTGCCGCCAGCACCATGGACGCCGTTGTGCTTGAGGTTTGGCAGCATGCCGTCAACGGCTACCAGATTCCAGATGTTCTGATCGAGCCTGCGCTCGGCGGACCCGACACGGCCGAGCGCCTGCAAACCTCCTGCGCATTCCGGTTGGCGCGGCTCGCGGCGGGGCAGACTTGCTCCGATCTCACCTACGACGAGAGCGGACGCGGCGCCCTTACCGTCTCACTCGTCCCGCCAATTGTCACTTCGGGAGACTGCCCGGTCTTAGGCTCAGGTGGCTACAACGGTTTTGAGCATCAGCTCTACCGCGTCGAGATTGCCGACACCAATGGAGGAGCCAGCCAATTCAAGTGGTCGCGAGTCAACGGCGGACTGGTGGGACGCGGCGCGTTTGACCCAGCGACGCAGAGCATTGCGATCACCGCGAACCTGCCCGCGATCACCAGTGACCGTCAAACCAGTTTCTATCTCGAAATCGAGAGTTACGATACGGCGCTCGGCTATTCCCGTGTCATCGCCGGCGCGCAGGCCGCCCTGAGCGGCAGCACGTTGCAGTGCACGGCTGCCCCCGGCTTCGGCGCTTATCCCTCCGCATCGGGCAGTGTGTTCTTCCGTCTGTGGGACGGCATTTCGCGCGTCGCGAGCTTTCCCATAAGCGCAACGCCATTGCAGCTGGAAAACGGCATTCTGCTGCAGTTCGATCCCGACGGAGCCGGGAAGTATTTTCCCGGAGACTACTGGATGTTTCCGGTTCGCGCCCAGGGTATTCCAAATCCACAAATACTCATCAACGCGAAGAAGCCGGAAGGCATCGTCTACTACCGAGTTCCTCTGGCTGAGATCACTTGGGCCAGCGCTGGAGGTGGCGGATTTTCCGCCGGTACCATCGAAGACTGCCGCACGATTGTGCACCCTCTCTCCAACGTCAAGGGCTGCTGTACTTGTCGCGTCGGCAACGGCATCGACAGCGTTGGAGATTTCACCTCGATACAAGCCGCCATCGACTCGTTGCCACCCCAGGGAGGCGAGGTCTGTATTTTGCCGGGGCGCTATTTTGAGCACGTGTTCATCATCAACCGTCGCGATATCGTGATTCACGGTTGCGGCTGGCAGACCCGCGTAGCCTCACCCGCACCGGTGATACAGGTGACTGGGGCCCCAGCACCAGCCCCTGTTCCAGCGCCGGGGGCGATCAATCCGTTCGCAGCGGTATTCACCATAGTTAACTCCGAGCATGTCGAGTTGCGGTCGTTCTGCGTGGAAGCAGCCGACGATGAAGTCGGCATCCTCCTCGACGGAACCGGGACGTCGCTCTCCAGCGGCCAGACCGTCGGAGTCGCGAGCATCGTGATTGAGCGGCGAGGGGTGATCGACGTCACGATCGAGGACATGGTTATGACAGCAGCGGCCCTCCCCGCGATCCTGGCGGAGCGAGTAGAACTCTTGCGCATCGACCGAAATCGCGTGGCAATGAAGAATGTCTCGAGTCTGTGGCCCGCAATCTATGCCAGCGGAATCGAGATTCACATCGACCAAAACTGGGTGGGCATCCAGACAGTGGCCTCGGTTCGAGAGTGGCTTCCCACTACCGTGGTCGGCGATTTGGCCGGCGGAACAATCGCCAACACACTCTCGACTGCGCCGAGCGGCCCGCGCGGAACCCCAAATACTCCGAGCTCGTCCGCGTCTCCGCCCATCTCTGCGTCCGGTTCGGTTGCCGCAATGGATGCGTCCACCAGCGCTCGCCCGTTCGTCGACGCTTCCGGCCTTTCGTTCATCTCAGTGACGGTGGCTTCGCACCCCGGCGGCGTCCAGATCGGCGGGCCTTCAACCGACGTCTACATCCTCGAAAACGAGATTGACGGAGGCAGCCGGAACGGCATCACCCTGGGGAGTTACACCATCCTGGATGCCAAGGGAAACGACACCGGTCAATGGACGGGTGTCACTATTGTCGTGGACGATTGCTGCACCGGCACACTACAGCCCCCCGACAATCCTCCTGGGACGCCAGGAGGAACGATTGTCGCCGGTGGCATACTCACCAATATCCAGATTCATCGCAATCGCATACGCAACATGGGTCTGTGCGGAATCGGGCCAGTGGGTTTCTTCGATCTCGCCCAGACGCTGGAAGTCATCACCATCGTCGGGCTGAAGATCACATCTAATAGCATTTCGCGCACGTTGCTTCGCGATCTCACGCCTCTTACCGAGTCGACGAAGAATTTTGTCGGCTACGGCGCTATCTGTGTTCCCGACGTCGATGGCTTGACGATCTACGACAACAACATCACCGATTTTGGGGCAGAGCCGGGAGCCCGTGTCTGCGGCATCTTCGTCCTGCACGGCGAGATGATCGACATCAGCCGCAATCAGGTGCTCGAAACTCGCGACTGGAGCGCTGCCATCACGGACGCTAGCACTGACACCGCCGGCGTACGCGGGGGGATCGTCATCATCCTGGGAACGCCGCCAACATTTCCTCAACCTCTGGACAATTCCTTGTGGGGCTACACGAATGTGTCCTCTGTGGGCGCGACCAACGCGATCTCGACTCCAATCTATGAGCCAGGTCTTCCCGCTGTACGCATCGAGCACAACGTCGTGCGCGTACCGCTGAACTATGCCCTCGCGATTCTGGGTCTGGGCCCGTTCAGCATCGTCAACAACCATCTCGCCTGTGGAGGACTGGTTCGCTCCAGCGGAACTCAAATCGCGCAGACCGTTCTCATCATGAATCTCGGTACGGCGATTGAATTGGTCAGTCCTTCCAGCCGTCCGACCAATGTTTTCACGAACTCGAAAGGCGAATATACGGGGCTGCCGTCGTCCCCTGGCTTTCAAAACGTATCCGGCGGCACGGTCCTGTTTACCAATAACATGTGCCATCTGGAGGCGACCGCAAGCCGGCAGATCGAGGCGACCTCAGTGCTGATCTACACGCCGGATTCCCTCGTCTTTGCCAACAATCACTGCTGGCTCGATTCTTCCCGGCTCAGTGCGGTCGTGGATGCGCTGTTGATTGGCGGATCACTGAACGTGATCGGCAATCGCTTTCAGGAGGCGCTCAATTCCGTTTTTCTTTCGGGATTGACGGCGGGGAAAATCAACATCACCGGACAGAACATCTCGACCTATTGCCTCATCGCGCTCGGCTCATTGCTTTCGAACAACAACAACCTCGCCTTGGTCTCCGGCGCCAATCAGGGCCTGTGCGGAGAGCTGTCAAAAACACTTCAGGCTGAACTTGGCCTGTAGTCAGGGGAACAGTGCCGCGGGAACTGAAAGATTGAGGTAAGAAAAGAAGAGAGTGAAGGGGCAGAGGATTATGGCAACGTCATCCGGCAGCAGCGCAACCGACAGCACCAACACTTCGCCCGCCGAACAGCTTAAAGCAGCGCTTGCCACGGCGGACAGCACCGTGACGCAGGGCATACAGAACCTGCAGAGTGTGCACCAGGCGCGGCTGGCTCAAGCCACCCGCACCGTCGTGGCTCTCACAGCACAATACGGAGCCGATGATCCGCGGGTGAAGACTGCAGAAGCAGCCGTCACTGTGAGGAATACCACGATCGCAAGAATCTCCATGGTTCGCCAACAGCTCGCGGCGCCTGCGATTCAGATCGCGCAAGCAGGATGGGCTCTCCAAGGCAGAGTGCTCGATGCCCAGCTACAGCCCGTGGCTCGATTTACAGTATTCCTGGTGGACGCCAACAAAGAATTCCTTAGCAGTATGGTTTCGCCTACACCGACAACACAGGATATTTTCTGCTCAACTACCCGGGAGGTGCCGCGTCGAGCGCGGCAGTACCGCAACTCTTTCTCGAAGTGGTCGACACCCAAGCCAACCCGGTCTACCTGAGTGCGACGCCATTTGTGCCTGTGCCCGGCACAGCGTCGTTTCAAAACATTGTTCTTCCGGTTGGAGGTCAGCCCATCGGAGATCCGCCCGCGGCCATTCGAGCGGTGGCCATGCCCGGCAAGAAAACCAAGCCGCAGCCCGGGACTCCGCCGTCGCCGTCGAAGTCTTAGCTGATCATGCGCCGCGAGGCTGGAGAATCTATCGAGCCGAGAAGGACGAAACTCAATGTTTGCTCGCGAACAGCGACCCAGCAAAGCGCCCGCACAAATGGTCCGCCCGCGTACCGAGCCGGGCTTGAGCACGCCTCCCGTACCGCTACTTATGCGCAAGGTCTGCCCGTGCGGAGGCGGTTGCCCACGCTGCTCCGCGAGGCAGGAACAAACATCCACACCCCAGAACCACGATCCATCGAAATCTGGCCTCGCTCCCGGCCCGATCGCTCAGCCATTGCAGTTCCACTCCACCTTCGGAAACCCAGGCGGGACCCGTCGCCTGCAAACCAAACTGACAATCAACACTCCGGGCGACCAGTACGAACAGGAAGCGGACCGAGTGGCGGAGCAAGTGATGCGAATGCCGGATCCGAGCCGGCTGGAACGTCGTCACGAGGGGCGGGCAACCGGATCTCTCTTTCAGAATGAGCAGGACAATCCGAGCCTTCCGCGGCAGCTGGCGACTGACAATCTGCGCGGAGCACAAATTCCGCCAATCATTCACGAAGTGCTGCGCTCTCCCGGAGAGCCACTTGACGCCGCAACGAGAGCATTCATGGAGCCACGCTTTGGCCAAGACTTCAGAGACGTGCGCGTGCATACCGATCTCCACGCGGCATCTTCCGCCGAAGAAATCGGCGCTCGCGCTTTCACCCTAGGCGCTCATCTGGCTTTTGGACAAAACAAGTTCTCACCTACAACCGCTGACGGCCGGAAACTAGTGGCCCATGAGTTGGCGCACATCGTCCAGCAGCGCAAGTCAGCTCTGCGGATTCAGCGCCAGCCGACAAAACCCGACAAAGAAAAGTTTGATTTTCAGACCGCTGACGTTCATGAGGGACAGGAAGTACACCAGGAAGTCATCGCAGTTAACCGGCCCACCGATCCCGCCGAGTTTCTGGACGCGTTCGAGGAGAAGGCGCGCCGGCTCGTTGTGGCTGAGAACACCTGGTTCAGCAACAACATGATCGAGTTCACGCGAGATACGATCTTGAAGGAGAAGCGCAACCCGTATGCCAACATCAAGATAGAAACTTTAAGAGACGTTGCCGGGAAGGCCTTCGAAAAGGCGATTGCGGCGCTGGCCGTCAAAGGCGGGGCGAAAGCCGTGGGCTCGGTCGTGAAACTCATATATATCGGGCAGAAAGTGCTCTATGTGGGACAGAAGGCCAGCCGATTTACCGGACTTGGCGGACTTCTGACAACAATCGCATCGGCGCTTGTCCAGGCTATCATCGGCCCACTGTTCGACAAGACTGACGAACTTGTGAAACAGGCGCTGTCTCAATTCGCCGAGGCTATGAAGTCATTGAACGAGTTAATCATCACCAAAGCAATGGATAGTGCGGTTCAGTTCCACGATTTCATGACGAGTCTCAAAGACTATGTGCTAGGCGGGAGCGTTAAGGCTAAAGGCAAAGCAAAGGCCCCGCCAGGTTCTTCCAAATTTTCCATCGGCCAAGGCGACTACACGGTCCAGGTTCAACTGGACACAGCAGAGCCGATGACACCTCGAAAAGAACAACAAGTCATCCTAGATCTCGCGAACGTGGTGGTCGGCATCGATGCGGTTATGCCACACCTGACTAGCGATCTGTCGCTATACCAAGAACTCGCCTTGCGAGCTGGGGTGCATTCCGGGGACGTGGCAAAAGCTACACCCAAACAGGCGCCGGACCCAACAAAACTGAGCTCGACGTACGACAAGACGTTTGATGTCAGCGAAATGGTCATTGGCGAGACGAAACTCGACGTACCTAAAGGGGGCAGCGTCGTCATAACAAGTGAGGCATACTACACGGATTCCAACTGGAAACAGATGCCGGACGCGACTCGACCGCCGTCCGAATACACGATAGATCTTTATGAAACCGGCAGTGGTCGGCACGGCGACCGCGCGGTAAAACCGACGGGCCAGTTTGATGTGGGTGCCTCTGGAACGAGAGGATGGTACAAGTTAGCCGGAGGGAAGTATTATCTTGTCATTGAAAAACATGGGAACCCAAACTTCACTCTGCGAGGAAAACTGCACATCGAGATTCGGCAGTCCTGATCGAATTGCAGGTTCGAGGTCTGACTATTGCGGGTACGTTTAGTTTGTTGAAGCTTGGACGTAGCTTCGGTCCAGGTCCGCAGCCGACGCACACCCCAGCAGCCTCATCGTTCGTTCCACATCCGCCCGCAGAATCTCCAGAGCCCTTACCACTCCTGCGTGCCCCGCGGCCGCAAGCCCGTAGGCATACGCTCGCCCGATGAGAACCGCGCGCGCTCCCAGGCAGAGAGCCTTCACAATGTCACTGCCACGGCGGACTCCGCCGTCCATCAGTACTTCGATCTGACCTTTCACTGCAGTGACGACCTCAGGCAGTGCGCGCAGCGTGGAAGAAACCGAATCCAGTTGCCGGCCACCGTGGTTCGATACGACCACCGCAGCAGCGCCTTCGTCTACCGCGCGCCTCGCATCATCGCCTGTCAGCAAACCTTTGACCACAATCGGGCCCGACCACAGTTCGCGGATCCACCGCAGATCTTCCCAAGTCACGGTCGCCTCGGCCAGCGCGGCGCTGACGTCGACCAGATCCATAGGGCCCTTCCCCGGGATCACAATGTTCTCTAGCTTGGGCACGCCGCCGTCCAGAAGAAATGAGGTCAGCCACCCTGGATGCGCGAGAATGTTTGGCAAGTATGGAATCTTCGCGAACGGCGAAGTGCCCAACAGCTCTTTCATGCCATTACGCGGGTCGCGCTCGCGCATTCCGGCCACCGGAGTATCCACTGTGATCACCAACGCGCAAAATCCGGCTTTGTGAGCCCGGTCGAGCGCGCCCTCAGCGGCTCCACGTCCACCGAGGAGATACAGCTGATAGAAAACCGGGCCGTGCGACGCCGCTTTCACATTCTCCAATTTGTGGCCAGAAATGGTGGAGAGGATATATCCCGTACCTGCCCCGCCCGCCGCGCGAGCAGCAGCAACTTCGCCTTCGGGATGCATCAACCTGCTGTACCCCATCGGGGCCAGCATGGCAGGAAAAGAAAGCTCGTGCCCGAGGACTCGAGTCTTCAGGTCGCACGCGCCCACAGCAACCGCACCTCGGGGACGAAAGATCACATCGCGAAAAGCGCGACAGTTTTCCGCTAACGTGATCTCGGCTTCAGCACCTCCATCGAGATAATCAAACACCGCTTTTGGGAGCCGGCGTTGCGCCAGACGGCGCAGATCCTCGATATTGACCACTTTTGACGTGTTCAAGGTGTGAACTCGTGATTGCTCTTTGCAAATCTGGGTGGCGCCAGCCTAGCTCCCTATGCCCCCAACGACCGTCGAACTTACCAGAAGCAGCAGGCTGAATGCTACCATCAGCCAACGCCAAGCGATGAATCGCTGTCGAGCGCTCTTATGGAAGAGTTATTACCGCCACGGAAAATCCTCCCAGCTTCACGTTATCGCTGCTCAATCTTGCGGTCGCCGGCGGCCGGAATCCTGTGGTCTGATCTACGGAATGAACCTGCCCTCCGCTTGCACCCACGATAGAAACTTCAAACGTCCGATCTCGCTTGTTAACCAGCAACACGCGCCGCTTCCCGTCACGCGTGACAAATGCGAGAGAGTAGACATAGGGATGATCTGGCCTGATCTCTACGAGCTTATCGCCCGGGCCAAAGTTGTCATGAAGAAGTTTGAGCACCCAGTATCGCGGGTTCGGCTTGCCATCGTTCCAGTCGACCATCGAAACGCTGGGAAAGCGACTAGCAAGGCAATCCACGGTCGCAACGTGCGGTTCATAGATTCCTCCGGAGCTCGGTTCCACGAGGCGCTTTGCATTGTACTCGCTGGAGATTCTCGTGAAGCCCCCTCGGGCGTCAATTCCCATTTGCAAAGCTCGAACTCTTGCGCGATGATCCTGTCTCTGGAATTCACATCACGAGGGCGGAACTGCGGTGCAGGCGCGGCAGGAAGGCGGATCGTACGTAGTTCGCATCGGTTCGGGTTCCTACAACTTTGAAGTGAAGTAGATGACGGCAACCCACACAGGCCAATCCCGCGGTCGGCGCGGATCGGGAGGAACGGAGGAGCAAGGTATGCGATACTTGCGCGAATTGAAGTGCCGAAATGCCGCTACGAAGAATCATCGGAGTCATGCTTCCTTAGACTGGAACTCGCTGGCCGGAATCCTTTCTCGCGTTTTCTGTGCTGCCTTGTTGGTGGCTCTTTTCACAACGCCGTCTATTGTCGCTGCGCAGCAGACGGCCGCTGACGGGCCGCTCTCCGCTGAGCAGGTGAAGCAGCGAGTCGACGTACTCCTCTCGCAGATGACTCTCGACGAGAAGATCGGGCAACTGAACCAGGCACCCGGGATCTCGTTTCAGGACGCGCCCAAACCCGACGACTTAATCGCACACGGTAAAGCCGCTTCGGTGCTCTGGGTATCGGACCCGCACGAAATTAATCGCCTGCAACGGATTGCGGTTGAGAGGTCGCGCCTGCACATACCCTTACTCATCGGTCTGGATGTCGTGCAAGGTTACCGCACGATTTTCCCGGATCCGCTCGGCATGGCTGCAACCTGGGATCCGAAACTAGTGGAGCAGGAGCAGACCATCGCGGCGCAGGAAGCGCGGGCGGCAGGCATCAACTGGACCTTCGCGCCCATGGTGGACATCGCCCGCGACGCGCGTTGGGGCCGCATCGTGGAAGGTGCGGGCGAAGATCCATTTTTGGGCGCTGCGATGGCGCGAGCGCAGGTTTGGGGCTTCCAGGGACGCCAGTTGGGCGGTCCCGAACATGTGCTCGCGACCGTGAAGCACTTCGCCGGATATGGCGCGGCTGAGGGCGGACGCGACTACGATGCGTCCTACATTCCAGACGAACAGATGTGGAACGTGTACCTTCCTCCCTTTAAAGCCGCGATCGATGCCGGTGTTGGCAGCTTGATGAGTGCCTATATGGACCTCAACGATGTGCCTGCGTCCGGCAATCGATTCCTGCTCCATGCCGTATTGAGAGAGGCATGGCACTTCGATGGTTTTGTGGTAAGCGACGCTAATGCGGTGGGCAGCCTGGTCACTCACGGCTTCGCGCGTGACAAGGAAGACGCCGCTTATCGAGCCCTCACCGCCGGCGTGAACATGGATATGGTGAGTTCCTCCTACTTGGATCACCTGGCCGAACTGGTCCAGCCGGGCAAAGTGACCATGGCGCAAATTGATGCTGCCGTGCGTCCCATCCTTGCCACCAAGATTCGTCTGGGACTATTTGAGCACCCGTACTTCGACGAGGCGAAAACGGAGGCCGTATTGAGTGCTCCCCAGCACAAGCAGTTCGCGCGCACGGCAGCGCAGCGTTCCATCGTCTTGTTGAAGAATGATGGAGACCTACTCCCACTTGCCAAGGGGAAGTACGCAACGATCGCCGTGGTTGGCCCGTTGGCCGATGCGAAAGTCGAACTGAAGGGCTTTTGGGGCGGAATTATTGCGGCCAACCAGGACGAGCCTGTGACCAGCGTGTTGGAAGGCATCCGCGCCAACGTCGGGGCTGGAACGCGCGTCGAGTATGCCAAAGGCCCGGGCATTCGACGCAGCATCGTCTCTTTCTTTGAGCAATTTGGCTTGATTCACGAGGAAGGTGCACAAAGCACGAGTGAGGCACAGACTGAATTCGACAAAGCGGTCGCAACGGCGCGACGCAGCGATCTGACGGTTCTCGTTCTCGGTGAGAGCCTCCTGGGCAGCGGTGAGGCAGCTTCGCGCGCATCGCTCGATTTACAGGGCCGGCAACAAGAGCTACTGGAGGCAGTCTGTGCCCTGGGAAAGCCTGTGGTGCTCGTACTGGTAAACGGGCGTCCGCTGAATGTGGCGTGGGCAGTGAAGAAGGTGCCCGCGATCGTCGAGGCATGGATTCCGGGCGTGCAGGGCGGAGCGGCCGTGGCCGATGTGCTTTTTGGAGACGTGAATCCCGGCGGCAAACTGCCCATCAGTTGGCCGCGCAGCGTAGGGCAGGAACCGATCTACTACGCGCACAACCTGACCCAGGCCCCGGAGACCGATCCCCACTTCACTTCGCGATATCACGACGAACTGACTTCCCCACAGTTCCCCTTCGGCTACGGGTTGAGTTACACCACATTCCTCTATTCGAATCTGCGAATTTCCAACACGCAGCCGAAGGTTGGGGAGGCATTTGAGATCTCGGTAGATGTCGAGAACACAGGCAAGACTGCCGGCGACACGGTCGCGCAGCTGTATGTCCATCAGCGGGCCGGCAGCGCATCCCGCCCGGTGCGGCAGTTGAAGGGATTCGAGCGTACCGCGCTCACCCCGGGAGAGAAGAAGACGATTCACTTCACACTCGGCAAGAGCGAGCTGAGTTTCTGGACTGCCGATCGAAAAGCATGGGTAGAAGAGCCGGAAGCGTTTGACGTCTGGGTGGGCGACGATTCGACGGCGAGCCTTCACGGCCAGTTCAAGGTAACGGCAGACTGATCTCGTCCGGAACCGCGGCCGGATCACCGACTATCGAAAGCGTCCGCTGTCTCGAATCTTGCGCGCCGCTTCCTCGAGAAAATCGTCGACGTGCTGGTGCGGCTGAGACTCTAATCCGGTCTTCACCTTGATCCTGTCCGCGATCTGAATCGCAGTGTTCAGGCGCACCAGTTTGTCCAGTTCCCACCGCCGGCTCAGGTAGGTCTCGATCAGGACGAGGTCGTCGGCAGTCACTTGCCCCAACCCGGGAGTGGCAGCACTGGTTTCCGTCGAAGTGCTCCACGTTGGGCGCACTTCCTCCGTAGGCTTTTCGTGGACCACCACCGTTCCGGCAACAAAATCACCCAGCCTGCGGCTTTGGCGATTGCACATCATGCAGACCAGTCCCACACCGTAGATTCCCGGCAGCCCGTCGACCGCCCGCAGCAGATTTCGCCCAACCGCTTCGAAAGCATTGATCGGCCTGCCAGATTCTTTGATCACCCGGATGCCCGCAAATCGTTTCCCCGGCGTCTGTCCCTTCCACAGAATCTCGAAGATCGCGAAATATCCCCAGTAAATCGCGAACCCAATGAAGATGGCCATGGCCGGCCCGATCAGGCGCGGAAGGAACATGAACACCGAAGATCCCACCGGCAGCGTGAATATGAAAATAATGGCCGTTATGAGATACAGTGCCGCTTGGATTAGAGTATCGATGGCCATCGCTAGGAACCGGCTTCCGATTCCCGCTAATGGCAATTCCAGGGCAATTTGCTCCGGCGTATCAATCTTGAGTTGATCGAACGAGTCCACGATGATTTCCACTCGCTGGTTGGAGAAGCGCAAACCACACTGGAGCAAGCTGGAGGCGCTGCTCAATCAAAGTGCCGAGGCGGGCCTGAAGTCGCTGTCGCGTTCCGACCTGCAGGAACTCAGTCTCCTCTATCGGCAAACCGCTGCCGATCTCGCCGCCATCCGTGAAGACCCCGGCTCCGTGCACTTTGCGCGCTACATCAACCAGTTGCTGGTGCGCGCTCACAATACCATCTATTCCGGTCGCAAGGCGAGTCCCAAGGCGCTTTTCTCGTTCTTTTGGGATACCTATCCGGCGGCTTTCCGCCGGAATTCAAAGCACTGCTTGTTGGCGACTCTAGTTTTTGCGGTGTCTGGATTAGTGGGCGCAGTGCTGACTTATCAGAATTCAGACTTCAAGGTGAAGCTCCTCGGGCCGCAAATGGTCGAGACCATCGAAAAGCGCGAAATGTGGACGCACTCCATCGTCGGCATCAAGCCCTTGGCCTCGAGCGCCATCATGACCAACAACATGAGCGTTGGATTCACCACCTTCGCCCTTGGCATTACCGCCGGTCTGGGAACGATCTACATGATGGCATTCAATGGGCTGCTGATCGGCGTGATCGGCATGGCCTGCTTTCTCTCGGGCATGAGCGTGCAGTTGTGGAGTTTCGTCGCGCCGCACGGTGTGCTGGAGCTGCCCGCTATCTTCATCGCGGGCGGTGCCGGACTGCGGATCGCGCAAGGTCTCTTATTTCCAGGAGTCTTGCCCCGGCGAGATTCGTTGGCGCAAGCGGGACTCGAGGCCGTGCAGTTGCTGCTTGGCACAATCCCGATCCTGATTGTCGCCGGCCTGATCGAAGCCTTCATCTCTCCGACGGGTCTTCCCGTGCCACTAAAATTCTCGCTGGCCGCCTCGTTGTTTGTGCTTCTGGGAAGTTACCTTTTCGGGATGTCGCGTCAACCCAGACAAGCTCAGAGTTGATTCCGCTCTTTGATTTGCAGGTAGGCGTTTACGAGCACTGGAGAAACCGCCCCCGAACTTACTTCCAAGGCCAGCGCGCCGCGCTCCCGCAAGCGGGCGAGCAACAGTTCGCGGCGATGAACCATCTCCTGTGCCGCCGCAACTTGATACATTTCCGATTCGCTCTTCGGGGTCTTGGAAGCCAGCTCGCCCAAATCCGGCTGCCCGATCACGACAAACAAGACCAGATGCCGCGGCATCATCATCGAGGCCGCTTCGATGACTTCAGGCGTCATGGCAGTCTCAGCCAAATCCGTGAGCCACACGATCAGGCTACGCCGTTTCTGATCCGTCAGCAGTCGCCCGGCCATCTGCAAGTGATCTGCCTCAGAGCCCTCTTCGTGCACCAGCGCCAGTTGCTCAATCAGTTGTCGCAGGTGGGCGCTTCCTTTAGCCGCCGGAAGCTGATGACGAATCCCACGTCCGTATGCGATAAGCCCCACGCGGTCGCCCGAATACAAAGCGACCTGGGCCAGGCTCAGCGCGGAGTTGACCGCATGGTCCAGTTTGCTGAAGTCACCGACGCGCGCCCTCATCAATCGGCCTGAATCAATTACGATCCACACCGTCTGGCTGCGCTCGATCTGGTAAACCCGGGTCACGAGTTTGCCGCGGCGCGCCGCCGCGGTCCAGCAAATGTCGCGATACTCATCTCCTTGCTGGTACTCGCGCAGGCTCTCAAACTCGCGGCCAATCCCGCGCACCCGCGCGTGGCGCTTCTCGAGTGCGATCTGCCGGCTGCGCAGCAGGTAGATTGAATGGCGCTTGGCTTCTTCGAGATTCGGATAGATACGTATCGTCTGTTCAATCGGAGCCCGCACCCACCGTTCAGCGATGCGGAGCATGCTCTGATAGCGCACATAGCAATCGCCTACTTTCGCATCGCCGCGCTGCGCCGGACGAATGCGATAGTAGGCCGTGCCCTCGCCTTTCGCTCCAGCCCGAGCCGTAAGCGTGGGCGGCTCATTCCTCAACTCCAAGGGAACCGTATCGACCATCGTGGCGTGAACACTCCTGCCCGAGGAATTCGTAAGGACGAGGTCGACATCCGATGGAATTGACAACGCCGCGGCCGAGCGCCAGGAGCGCCGCACCGTAAGTTGTGCGGGCTTCGGCAGTTGAGCCAGATCGCCAAGCCACGCCAGCAGGACCAGCCCATCCCAGGCAAGCATCGCGTATGCAAATCGCCGATCAATGAAAGCCGGGCCCAGCCAGACCAGTCCGACAAAGAGAAGCATGAAGAAACGGTCGCCGAAAGCCACGCCGAAGCGCTTGTGGGATTGCGTTCGCGCTTCGATCTCGCGTGGAACCAACTTGGCGGGATCGTTCACTTCGGAACCTCGACTGCTCGCAAAACATCTTCCACCACCTGATCTGGCGTCACGCCTTCCAGATCTGCCTCCGGCCTGAGCATGATGCGATGCCGCAGCACCGGGCGCGAAGAGGCCTTCACGTCATCCGGAATCACATAGTCGCGCCCATCCAGGGCCGCCTGCGCCTTCGACACCGCCATCAAGCTCACTGCCGCACGCGGGCTCGCTCCGAGTGACAGTGATGGCCAGTCACGTGTCCTCCGGACGATCTGCACGATGTAGCTGAACAGCGCCTCCTCCACAGTCACCGACTTCACCTGCCGTTGCGCCTGCTCGAGCAAATCCGACTCGATTGGGACCAGGGGAATCTTGTCCAGTTCCCGCGATTCAAATCCGTTCTGCACGTTGGCCAGCAACTGGATTTCGTCCCGCACCGCAGGATACGTAACCCGAAGCTTGAGCAGAAAACGGTCCAGCTGCGCCTCCGGTAGCGGATACGTTCCTTCAAACTCAATCGGATTTTGCGTAGCGAACACGGTGAAGAACGATGAAAGCGGATACCCCTTCCCGTCGATCGTGACCTGATGTTCCTCCATGCACTCCAGCAACGCCGCCTGGGTGCGAGGAGGCATGCGATTCACTTCATCCACCAGCAGCAGGTCCGTAAACACTGGGCCCGGATGCAATTGGAAGGTGCTGGTCGCCATATTCAGAATGTTCGTGCCCACAATGTCAGCCGGCATCAAGTCGGACGTGCACTGCACACGCTGAAATCCCAGCCGCATCAGCCGCGACAGCGCTTTAACCGTCAACGTCTTGGCAATTCCCGGGACGCCTTCCAGCAAGACGTGCCCGCGGCAGAGCAGCGCGATCAGGCACTGGTCTCGCAGTTCGTCCTGCCCGACCACCACCTTGCTCATCTCATCGCGAATATGTTGCCTCAACTGCGGAACAGCGTTCATCGATCGTTCTCCTTCCGAGCCCCTTGGAACAGCTTCAAACGAACTGCGTACTCATCGAGTTCCTGCACCAGATGTAACGCGACCGGGCCCTGCAAATAGGGATCGCTCTTCGCCGATTCGCAGCGCCTTAGAATCGCGGCGAAGTGATCGTCCGCGAACGCCCACCGGTCTCGCACCGCAAACTGCAGATCCTCCACAGAAATGTTGCTCGCAACCCCCAACCGCCTCGTCAGCCAATAGCGAAAGCGCTGGTAGCAGATGTCCACCGCAACCGATGCGGTTCCGGCATGCTCATAGAGGCCGCCCAATGTCTGCACGAATTCGATCGGCGAGAGGCGGACTACCGACGCCGGCTTGCAGATGGGTCCGCTCCTCCGCGAAAACGTAGCCACGACCGCCAGCCCCAGAAGCACCAATTGCAGCGCGAGCCATTTCACCGGAGAATGCGCGATCGACGAAGCCAGCGTTTCCCGGTAGCCGTGAATGTATTCGTCCCAGAGAACTTCACCCTTCGTGTCGCCGAGGCAAGCAAGGAAAAATCTCAGATTACCCTGTTCTGTCAGCCCGGCATTGGTCAGCGGCGTCGCCGCAGCCCACCACAGCACTTGCCCGCGACCGTAAGGATACTTCACCACCAGGGCGTGGTCGCCGTCCCCGTACAGCGGATAGGCGGCCGAAAACGATTGCCAATGCGCCTCGGGAGCCAGAACGATCTCGGGGGCTGCACGCGTGATCTCGGAAGGCGAAATCGCCGACGCTTTCTTCCAAGTCATGCCGCCGAGAGGGTTTGGTACGGAATCATTCTCCGGAAGGAACGTGCCGGCGAACATGCCCGTCGCGATGAGGTGGCCACCGTCAGATAGGAATGCCTGGAGGCGCTCTCGTTCTTCGTGAGTAGGGGCCTCGCTGGGTTCGGCGAGGATGAGCGTCTTTCCAGCCGCTTGCGGAAGTTCGTCCAGCCGTTTTTCCCAGCGGTGCACGTTATATCCGGTGTCCGACAGCAGCAGGTAAGCGGCTTTCGCGCCGCCAGAAGCGGTCGAGTAACTGCTGGGGATATCCGACTTGGTCCCGCCCTCACCACCAAACACCACTGCGCCGGCAATGAGCAGCACAAAGACGCACGCTGCACCCACCAGAAGCTTACGATCTTTCGGATCCATCTTCAGTGGCATCCCAGCTTCTCCAGCGCCTCAAGCGTTTGCGAAAACGTCTTTTCACTGGCGCCGCGCTTTGCATACCACGCGAGTTCGAAGATCTGTGTGAGCGCGGTCAGCGTCTCTCGATACTCACTCGAACTCGAAAGCCGCAAGTATTCTCGCGGAGTCCGCGCGCGATCCGGCTTCCATGTTCCCTGACGTTCCAGGAATGAGATTCCCGCCCAGTAAGCGAGATGAATCGCATCCCGCCACTCGCCCTTGGCGGCCGCATCGCGGGCTTCCCTGTGCCAGATCATCCACTCTTTCGCGGAGACGGGAAGGTCCTTGGGAATGACGGTTTCGAAGTTGTTGCCCACGAAGATGCTTCGGTAGGCGAAATATCCCAAAACCAGAACTGCAATGGCCATAAGCCCGTATACGAAAAACTTGCTGATTGTGGGAATGGCCGTCGAGCGGAACATGCGCTCTAAGATGTGGAGCACGAACGCTAGCAGACGTTGTTTGAACCGATCGAGCCACGTCGGACCGTGAACGTCGCGGAACTCCGGGCGAGTCAAAATTGTACTCAGTTTGGCTCGGCTCATAGTTACGTCCGGAGGAGCCGTTTCGAAGCCGTCGAGATCACCTCGCAGGCTCTGCAGCCGTGCACGGATGGCAGCGGCGTTCGCAACGTTCTTTTCCTTCTCGTATCTTCGGACATCCCGTTGCAGCCCTTCCGTGGATATCTCGAACGTTCGCTGATCCGTAGCGACGCGCCAATTCTGCGGCAGATCGCACAACGGTTGGGGAACAGGACTGCCCGAGCTGTCGAGTTGCTGGGTCGCGGATAACAGTCGATCGATCTCCGCGCGATACTCGGCCGTGGTGAGGGCGCTGCCTCCCGCCGACTGGGCCTGACCCAAGCCCGATGCGACCAGAAAGCAAATCAGGATGTAGATCCGGCCTGCAGTCATGCGCCTGCTTGTACGGGGGACCCCGGGAGCGCCGCCGCGTCCAGCGTGGTCATCATCAATTGCAGGTCAAACGCTTCCTTGCGCACCCGCTCGTCGTAGTACAGCAGAGAGAACGCAATCGTCCCGAGAGGGCCAACCAGGCATTCCGAAACAAACGTTGCCACCAGGGAAGCAACCTGCCATATGGCCGTAGTGCGTTGCAGCGCGCCTCTTGAGCTCACGCCAGCGGCGAGTTCTACGGGCCATTGCAGCAGGAGGCTTATTCCAATGCTTAGCACGATGAACAACAGCCAGATGACAAAGATGCGCCCGCGGTCCCCTTTCGTAAGGTCGGAACTTCGCGACATCGCGTCGGTCGCGCCCCTGTTTTCCAAAATCTTCGCCGGCACAGCTAGAGACCACATCAACGCGAGCAAAACCCCGGGCACAATCAAGGCGATGAACCCTGCACCTACTCCCAAACCGACTAGGAACGAGAGCCAGATCACGCCACCGATCTCGCCTTTCACTCGGGAGAACGAATCCATGACACTGGCCGGCCGATCGAGGTGAACCTGCGAGACTGCGACTACCGTTGCAGCCTGCGACGCTGCCGAAACGATCACCGTCAGCAACAACGCGCCCATGCTCCAGACAAGCGTCATCAGGATATTTGAGAGTTGATTGCCGGGAGATTGAAACGCAATTCCGACGCACTGAAACGCCAGAACCGCCAGATGGGGAAGGGCGAAGATTCCGATGAACAATCCAAAGTGGCTGCGGTAAAGAGAAAAAGTGCGATCCAGCAATTCTCCGGTACTCAAGGGCCTGAGTGCAGTCGTCATGACTCCTCCAGGGAACCAAGAACTTAGCCGGGCATGGTATCACAACCCTCGAAACATGGTCGCCGCAAAAACGGCGGCTCTGCTGCCGCCTGGTCCTCAGAACTGGTGGATCGGCTTTCATCTTTGAGCGCCCTTGGATAGGTCGGTCTCCTGCGGCAGCAGCCCGAATGCCCGGGAATGAAACTCCATCACCTCGGCGAAGTGGGACAAGAAGTAGGTCAAGCTGTGATCGCCCGGGTAAGGGTGATACTCGTGGCTCACAACTTCCCTCTGCAGTTCAGCGTGCAGCGCGGCCGCCCCTTTTTCGAAGCCGTAGTTGTCATCGCGGCCGCAGTTGAAGTAGATGGCGAGCTTGCGTAGAGGAGCCGCGTTTCTTTTCGCCAGAACAAACGGACTGTTGGCATTCCAGTGGGGCACGTCGATCGGCTTCCCAAAGACCGCTCCCAGCACTCCCGCTAGAGGTGCGCCCGCCCGCGAAGCCCCGTCGAGTTCTTGCGGAGACTCGGTGATTAACGCCGCGCTCTGCGCGCTCGCCGCCGAAAACAGCTCAGGATGTGCAAAGGCGAACCGTAACGCTCCGTAGCCGCCCATGGAAATCCCGCTGATAGCGCGCCCAGCCCGGCCAGGGAGAACGCGGTACGCATGCTCGATCTGAGGCATGAACTCCTGGAGAAAGAAATCGTTGTAGCGCACAGAGCCGTCAGCGGAGTTGATGTAGAAGCTGCGCCTGCCTTCGGGCGCAACGATCAGAAACTCGCCCATCTTGTGCTGGTTGCGCAGATCGTCGAGCAAAGTCCAGCCGCCGCTGTTGAAAAGTGTCCCTTCGTTATCGCCTAGGCCATGCAGAAAATAAAGGACCGGATAGCGTCGCGCGGGATGCTGTGCCGCGCTCGCATCATAGCCGGAGGGCAGGTAGACGCAATAGTGAACCACCTGTTTTAGGATGCGGCTGTTTAGCGCGCTGCAATCGATTCGGCTCTGAGCAGCAGCATGATTCCCAGCCAGCAGGAAACACAAGGAGAGCAGAGACAAGAACCTAAACTGCAAGTTGCGCGTCATGCAGGTCAGTCTATTCGTAGCGCAGCGCCTGTACGGGATCGAGCCTGGCGGCGCGGCCAGCTGGATACAATCCGGAAACCAGGCTCACAAGAAAAGCAAAGACGATGCTGAACACCACGAGCCACAACGGCACGGCCCAGAAATGTTCAGGCGGCAGGGATTGACTCTTGAGCCATATGTTAGTTCCGAAGTTGATAATCTGGCCGATGGCCCACCCGAGTAGAACCCCGACAATCCCGCCAAGAATCCCCATCGCGCCGGCCTCAGCGAAGAACAGTTTCTTTACGTCTCCGTCGCTGGCGCCGATGGCTTTCATAATTCCAATTTCGCGGCGTCGTTCGAGAATTGCCATGACGAGAGTGTTGACGATTCCGATCGACGCCACCGCCAAAGCAAGGCTGCCGAAAATTCCAAGGAATGCATACAAGACCCTGAAGATCTGCCGCAGACTGTTGCTGGCGTCGAGGATCGAGAACGCGTTGAAGCCCATCTTCTTGACGGCCTCTTCCACGACCTGTACCTGCGCCGGATTCTTGACCCGCACGCTGATGGACGAGTAGACGGGCTGATCAGAAGCGGCCCGCGAAATCTCGCGCAGGTCGGTGGGCTGCATCACATGCAGACTCTCGGCCAGCTTCAGCGGCAAGAAGACCTTGGCGCGCGCTGGACCACGCATGCTCTCGGGGTCGAGATCCGAGATGCCGACAATCTTGAGCTTCTGCTCGCGCGACACAACGGAATATGCAGCACCCGCGATGCTGTCGTCCGGGGTTGTGGCTTCGCTCGCGCGGAGAGGCGGTTGAGGCACCGGCGCAGCCTGACGTTGTGCGTACCGCATCGTCAATTCCTTGCCCAGTAGCGGCTTCGCCAAGTCGGTAACGTTCGGTTCGGGCGCACCGAGAGGTGGCGTCTTTCCGAGCAATTCCTCGGCAAACGATTTTTGCAGAATCACCTCAGCCGCCGTGTCGGATGAAAAGAAATCACCCTGCATTCCGTCGAAGGCGTCGTTTGATTTTGCCGAGAGCGGCAGCGCAGAAATCGTCGTGAGATGAGGCTTGTCGTCGAAACGCAGCTCCGTGATGAAGCGAATGTCAGGATAAGCCTCTTGCACATTGGGCAGGCGTTCGATCTCCTGCCGCGCCGACTCGTCAAGAACGCGACTTTCGCCCGGCGTGGGGCCTTTACGCTCCTCCTCTCGGCCCATCCCGCGCAGGTCGCGCCGCGAGGAAACGAAAACCGTATCGAACAGTCCAGACTTCGCGAGCCGTTGCGAGAACAGTTGCTGCAGGCCGGTGCCGAGCGAGAGCATCGCCACCAGCGACGCGACTCCCACCGAGATGCCAACCGTCGTCAGCGAATTCCGCAGAACGGACTCGCGCAGATTCCGTAGCGCCAGTTCGGTCAGGTCAGAAATCTTCACGATGGTCCTCCCCGTACTCCGGCTGCGGGTATATTTCGTCGATCATCGATCAACTTGCCGTCCGCCAGGAAGATCATGCGCTGCGCATAGCGTTCAGCCAGAGCGCGCTCGTGCGTGACCATGACCACGGTCATTCCCAACTGCTGGTTGAACTCGCGAACCATGTCCATGATTTCAGTACCGGTATGGCTGTCGAGATTTCCCGTGGGTTCGTCGGCCAGCAAGAGCTGCGGACGATTGATCAGCGCGCGTGCCAGCGCCGCCCTCTGTTGCTCTCCACCAGAAAGTTCGCTGGGGCGATGGTCCATGCGCGCCCGCAAACCCACCCGCTCCAGCGCCGCCTGAGTCAGACTGTCGCGCTTGCTGCGATCGACTTCCGCGAAACGCAATGGCAGTTCCACGTTCTCCGCTAGCGTCATGCTGGCGATCAGATTGAATGACTGGAAAACCATCCCCACCACGTGCAGCCGGTATTTGGCGAGTTCCTCGCGCGAGAGTTTCGCCAAATCACGATCCTGAACGACCACGCTTCCCGATGTCGGACGATCGAGCCCTGCAATCAAATTCAATACCGACGACTTGCCCGAGCCGGAACTGCCGAGCAGGGCGACAAACTCTCCGGCGCGAACTTCGAGCGAGACGCCATCGACCGCACGGATCAGAGTCTCGCCCATGCGGTAATGCCGACAAAGATTCTCACTGCGGATCGCGACAGTACTGCGCGCGGCGGAAACTACGGGGGCAGTCGTCATAAGGACTAGCGCATCTCTCCTCGTAGCACGCGCAGGGCGTCACCCGCCTTCACGTCGCCGTTCTTGCCATCTGCTCCGCTTCCATTCACCGCTACCGCGTCACCTTCACCAGGAGCCAGGAACAGATTCTCTTCCACTCCATGTTGACGCGTGTAGAGGTCGTAGTATCGGCCGCGCGCGCCATAAAGCTGCGCGTGCGTACCGCGCTCCACGATTTGCCCCTGCTCCATGACCATAATCTGATCCGCGCGGCGAATGGTCGAAAGCCGGTGGGCAATGACGAACGTGGTGCGTCACTGCATCAGGTAGGAAAGTCCCTGCTGGATCATTTCTTCTGATTCCGAATCCAGGCTGGAGGTGGCCTCATCCAGAATCAGAATCCGCGGCTCGGCCAGAATGGCGCGGGCAATCGAGATTCGCTGCCGCTGGCCGCCTGACAACTTTACGCCCCGTTCTCCAACCACAGTCTCGTATTTGTCCGCGAACGACTCGGCGAACTCATCGACGCGCGCGATTTGGCACGCACGCATGACTTGCTTCTCGGTTGCGTCCGGCCTCGAAAAGGCGACATTCTCGCGGATCGTGCCGTCGAACAAGAACGACTCCTGCAGCACCACTCCCAACCGAGTGCGGAAGGAATCGAGCCGCGCGGTGCTCAGATCCACGCCATCCACGCGGATCGCGCCCTTGGTGGGTACATAAAAAGCCGAGATCAATCCGATCGTAGTCGACTTCCCCGACCCCGAAGAGCCCACCAACGCCGTCACGGTTCCCGGCTCGGAGCGGAAGGAAATGTTGTGCAGTACCTCGTGAGTTCCGTCGTAGCTGAAGCTCACATCGTCAAACTCGATCGTCCCCTCTATATCGCGCAGCCCCACGGATCTCCTGGGGTCCTGATCCTCCGGCCGCTCTCGCATGATCTCCTGCGTCCGTTCCAGCCCCGCCAACGCCTCGGTGAGTTGCGTGCCGATCGAAACGACTTGCATGATGGGGGCGACCAAAAAGACCAACAGGAAATTGTAGGAAACGAATCCACCTTTGGTCAGAGTCCCCGCCAAAATCTGCTTAGCTCCGACGTACATCGTGGCGGCTCCCACTACGCCCAGCAGCACACTGGCAGAAAGGCTCATGAGCGACGTCGCTGTCAGGGTGCGCATCACGTTATCGAGCAATCGACGCACGCCGCCCGCAAAAATCTTCTCCTCTCGCTCTTCCGCGTGATATCCCTTGATCACTCGCACGCCGCCGAGGGATTCGGTGAGGCGCCCTGTGACTTCGGCATTGATCTTGCCACGCTCGCGGAAAATAGGACGGATTGTCGCGAAAGCCTTGTTCAACGCCAACGCAAAACAACTCAAGGAGCCGACTGCGATCAGCGTCAGGGGGACGCTGGTGCGGAGCAAGAGCACAAGCGCGATACTGGCCGCCACCAGCCCTCCGGCAAAGTCCACCAGTCCAGTGCCCAGCAAATTGCGAACGCCCTCCACATCACTCATGATGCGGGACACCAGCGCGCCGGTCTTGTTTACATCGTAAAAGGCAACCGGCAAGCGGGAGATGTGCGTTTGCACCTGCTGACGAAGATCGGCGATCAGCCGCTGCGCTGCTTTTGACAGCAACTGGGTCAGAGAAAAGGAAGTTACTCCTTGAATCAAGGTCGCCAGCAGCACCAGCAGCACCAGGGATTTCAGACGTTCGATCCGATGCTGGTCCATGACGACATCAATCAGGAACTTCATGGAGTACGGCAGTACGAATCCCGCGACCTTGTTGATCACCATCAGCACGAAGCCCAGCGCCAGCAACCCGCGGCGCGGTCGCATTAACTTCCAGACTTCCGGCCAAACCGCCTTCAGTCGCTGGATCTTCGGGGGCTTCGCGGCTTCTTTTGCTGGAGAGCTCAATCTACTGTTGGACTCCGTTGGGGCGGAATTCGCTTCATTATTACTGCATTGTCACACATCTGCGGGGTGAGCGCGGGGTGAGCGCAAGATGACCGCTGCCCTGTGACAGCGTGCGTCCATACGTTGTATGCTCGGGGCGTGTCCAGCCCGTCTTCGGAGGAGCGTTCACCAACCCTGGGCCTGTTGCTGGGCCTGCTCATAACGCTGTCCGCAGTAGTGGCGTATTCGGCCTACATCACGTGGCAGGTGACCGGTCTGCGCAAGTTGCAGACCGAGTTAGTCGACCGCAACCGCAAGGATTCGCTGCAGTTGCTGCGCATCCAGAACGATCTCAACCTGCTCGCGGTGGCCATGCGCGACATGGTGAGCAGTGATGAGCCCTATCCTCTCACCGCCTGGTCCGCGCAGTTCCAGCGTATTCGGGCTGATCTGGACGACTCTATGCGTCTGGAAGCGGGCTTAGCCGCGACCAGCCGAACTCCAGAGCAAAGTGCTTTTCTTACCAGTTCTTTCACTCAGTTCTGGGATGCCGTGGACCGCGTTTTCGCCCTCGCCCAGCAAGGCAGGGAAAAAGACGCGCGCGAGCAGATCCAGCTTTCCCTCCAAGAACGCCAAGCAGCGCTGAGCACTGCCGTGGCCCGGCAGCTGGTACAGAACAGCGAAAACGAGGAGCAAGCCGGCCAGCGCATCGTTCAGATTTACGACCGGGTGCAGCGTCAGGTTTACGTCTTTCTGGCTGCAACTCTTCTAGCGATCCTGCTGAACGGTCTTTCGGTGATTCGCTGGAACCGCAGGTTATTCGCGCGCCTGGCAGAAGTTTCCGAGCGCCGCAGCGAACTGGCGCAGAAACTGATCGCTACCCAGGAATCCACGTTGCGCTACATTTCGCGGGAACTGCATGACGAATTCGGCCAGATTCTCACCGCCGTCGGCTCCATGCTGCGCCGCGCCGGAACGCACGCCCCAGAGGGCTCGTCCCTGAGGGCTGATTTGCAGGAGGTTCTCGAGACCGTGCAGACGACCCTGGAGAGTGTTCGCAGTCTCTCGCAGGCTCTGCATCCGGTTATGCTGGATGAAGCCGGGCTGGAGAGCACGCTCGACTGGTACATCCCTACCGTGGAAAGGCAAACCGGGATTGCCATATCCTATGAGAAGCAGGGGGAGCCGTTTCCCGTGGATGGCGGCGCCGGAGTGCATATCTACCGCGTCGTGCAGGAAGCGCTGAACAATGTGGCGCGGCACTCCGCCGCGAAGCAAGCGTGGGTGCGCCTACGCTTCCTGCGCGACACACTCGAATTGGAAGTGGAAGATCATGGGGTCGGAATCACGGAGCGTCCGAACCGGCACGGCATCGGTTTGGTGGCAATGCGCGAGCGTTCCGAACTGATGGGTGGGCGGATCGTGTTCTCGCGCCCGCCTGAAGGTGGAACCTTGGTACATCTTGCCGTTCCCAGGGAGAAGGCAGAGTCCTATGGAAAAGAAGATCACAGTCTTGCTGGTGGATGATCACAGCCTGGTCCGGCGCGGTTTCCGGCGCATGCTGGAAGATGAAAAGGACATGGAGGTCGTCGGCGAAGCCGGCGACGGCGAAGAAGCCATCAAACTGGCGAAGGCACTTCATCCGCGAGTGGTCGTTATGGATTGTGCTCTGCCGGGCATGAACGGCTTGCAGGCCACGCGGGAGATCCTTGACGAATCTCCCGACGCCGCCGTTCTCATGCTCAGCATGCATACCGAGAGCACGTGGGTGCGGCAGGCAATCGAGGCCGGGGCCAAAGGCTACGTTCTCAAGAATGCTCTCGACCTCGAACTCGGAGCAGCCATCCGCAAGGTCGCTGCCGGAGAAACCGTCTTCGATCCCCAGGTCGAGCAGCGATCAGCTCTGAAGGGCGAGCGCAGCGCCGGCCTCACCCAGCGCGAACTGGAAGTTCTACAGATGATCGTCGACGGCAAGTCAAACAAAGAGATCGCCACCGTGCTCGATCTCAGCGCCAACACCGTGGCGGTTCACCGCGCCAATATCATGAATACTCTGGGAATCCACAAGACCGCGGAACTGGTTGTCTACGCGATTCGCGCCGGGCTGGTGAACGTTCCGTGAATCGCAGGTCTTTCCTATGGGGGATGGCGGGGCTGGCGTCGTGTTCGCAGTTGCCGCGCCTGGGTGCGCTCGCGGCGCAGACAGGAGCATTGGCTTCTCCAGGGTTTCGTTTCACAGACGTGACCAGCCAGGCCGGAATTCAATTCCAGCACAACGGCGGAGCCTTCGGTGGCAAGTTCCTGCCAGAAACACTCGGCTCCGGCTGCGCGTTTCTTGACTATGACCGCGACGGCTGGCAGGACATCCTGCTGATCAACGGCGCGGACTGGCCGGGCCACAAGAAGAACCGTTCAACGCTGCGCCTGTATCACAACAATGGCAACGGGACCTTCACCGACGTGACTTCCCGTGCCGGGCTCGACGTAGAACTCTACGGCATGGGTGTGGCTGTCGGCGACTACAACAACGACGGATTCCCCGACATTCTTGTCACCTGCGTCGGACAGAACCGTTTATTCCGCAACACAGGCAAAGGCACGTTCGTCGATGTAACCACCGCTAGTGGCCTGGGAAAGCGCGAAGGATTCAGCACTTCGGCCCTCTGGTTCGACTACGATCGCGACGGCCGGCTCGATCTGTTTGTCTGCAACTATGTGAAGTGGTCGCCCGAGCACGACGTCTTCTGCAGCCTCGACGGAAAACACAAATCGTATTGCACTCCCGAAGCCTATCGCGGAGCCACTTGCTGGCTCTTTCACAATCGAGGCGACGGCACGTTCGAGGATGTCACCGCGGCCAGCGGAATCTTCGACAGCAGCTCCAAGTCTTTGGGCGTCGCCCTGCTCGACGATAACCACGATGGCTGGCCCGACCTGCTCGTGGCCAACGACACCCAGCCCAACAAGCTTTATCGCAATCAGCACAACGGCACGTTCAAGGACGCTGCCGTAGAAGCTGGGCTCGCTTTCAGCAGCGAAGGAAAGGCCAGGGCGGGTATGGGAGTCGACGTGGCCGATTTTGACAATTCCGGCGCGCCGGGCGTCGCCATCACGAACTTCGACAACGAAATGATCGGGCTGTACCGCGCGAACGGCAAGAGTTTCGAAGACATCGCGCCGCAATCCGGAGTAGGCATGGCCTCCAGGAACAGCCTGGGCTTTGGCTGCGTCTTCTTTGATGTCAACTTGGATGGCTGGCTCGACTTCGCCGTCGCCAACGGACACATTGACGAAACCGTGCGCAACATTCGCGGCAACGTCGGGTATGCGCAGCCTCCACAGCTGTTTCTTAACTCCGGGAAAGGTAGCTTTCGCGATGCAGCGGACGAAGTCGGGGGAGGCTTCGATCAACCGAAAGTCGGCCGCGGTCTCGCTTATGGGGACTTCGATCGCGATGGCGATCTCGATCTCCTGCTCACTACAAATAACGGACCCGTTTACCTCTATCGCAACGATCAACTGGCGGGCAACCACAGCATCCGTTTTCGTCTGGTAGGAACGAAGTCAAATCGCGACGCGATTGGGGCAATGGTGCGCGTCTTTGCCGGCGGCCTGATGCAATCGCGAATGGTGAAGGGTGGCTCCAGCTACCTGTCGCAATCCGAACTGCCCCTGACTTTTGGCTTGGAAAAACACGATCGGGTCGACCGGGTTGTCATCGATTGGCCGAGTGGAAAGACTGAAGAATACAAAGGCGTCGCGGCCGGCCGCGGCTACGAGTACACCGAAGGAAAAGGGTTCACGCCGCTAGATGGTTACTGAGCAGAATCACGAACTGCGGCGCTGTGTTGGACCACGCTTCCGGCCGCCGTCAAATCAATCTCGACCGAATCGTTGACGCGCAAGAAGAGCGTACTTGGATTCTTCATGCCCCATTTCGCGTACGGAACCGTGAAATGAACGGCCGCTGTCCAGTGGTCCGCGGACATCTCCACCTCTGCCGGAACCATGACTTCACGGTCCACTCCGTGAATGCGGAACATTCCGTGCACTTTCACCGAAGACTTGCCCTGGCTGGCGACTGTTCCTTCAACCCGGTCAGGACGGAACGAAATCTCCGGATAGCTCCCGCTCTCGAGCACTTCCTTGTGCATCTTGCGGTCGCGCATGCCACTGCCGCTCTCACCACTCTGGGCGTCGACCACGATGTCTCCCACAAGTTTTCCCGAAGCCGGCTCGAGATCAAGCGCTCCGCGTTTCAGTTGGAAGGTTCCATGCACGGTGTGCAGCACGTCCCCCAAAGTGAACTTGACAGATGTATGCGCGGGATCAAGCTGAAGAGTCGCCTGCTGAGCCGCTGCCGCAACGACCATAACGGTCAGCAAAGCCAGAACCGCTGATCCCCTGGAGGTCCAGCGCGTCGTTGTATTCGTCATCGTTATTCCGGTCACCGTTATGCGGTCAACAGCCCCCATCCCAGAGTCAGACCATCGAGCGCAAGGTGCAGCGGCGACAGAACTCCCACGTGCAACTCCAGCAACCGCCGGAACACGGCCGGTCGCTTCCGGAAGACCTGCAGTGTACGACGCTGCAGCCGAGGGCGTCCATCGAGGGTGAGCATCAATCGAGCCATCAGCAAAGGCCGCAGAGCAAGCCGGCGATGTTCGCGCTCATAGCGAGACAAATCACCCGTTCGCAGGCAATCCGCCAGCACCATCGCCTGACTGAAAGCCAAACAGAGTCCCTCGCCCGTGATCGCGTCCACCGTGCCTGATGCATCTCCGATCAGAGCGACATTCCCGCTGCTCACCCGCCGCAACCTGCACGTGGCCGTAAGTGCGCCTTTCTCAGCGGACGCAACGTCAGCCGCACCCAGTCGCTCTTGAAGGTCAGGGAATTGTCGCAACGCCTCGCCCAGCCGCAGTTTGGGATCGCGAGAAATCAAGGCTACACAAATCTGCTCCTTCGAAACCGGCGTGACATAGATTTCTCCGCGCCGGCCCCAATGGAGCTCCATGCGATCCGTCCACGGAGCAATGCGATAGTGTTGTCGAAACGCGTAGCGGCAATCTCGTTTGCGAACAGCATCGAGATCAGCCCATCGGCGTACCCGCGAACCGCCGCCGTCCGCCCCGATGATCCACCGGGCGCCCACCTTTCGGCCTCCCATGTGGACTCCATCCTCGGAGACGCCAGTGACGGTCGTTCGCCAGAGCAAATCGATTCCCAAGCTGGAGGCGTGCTTTGCCATGATACGGTGCAGCACGGTCCGCCGCACTCCCAGTCCGGCGGCACCTCCGGGAAACGGCGCATCGACTGCAAGACCCGAGCTCAGAAAACGAATGCCGTGGAAGGGATAGGAATTCTCCGCTTCTACCGAGATCCCAAGCTTCTCGAGCGCTGCGATCCCGTCTGGCATTAGACCTTCGCCGCACGGTTTGTCAATCGGCACTTCTGCGCCATCGGCAACCATGACACGGAATCCCTGCTGCCGGGCCGCGATGGCCGCCGCCAGTCCTGCCGGACCACCGCCTATCACGAAAACATCAGTCGAGTTCACCAACGACCGGACCTCACCATTGCAAAAGTAACAACTCAGAACAGAACCCCGGACCCATGGCCGCAAGCACGCCTAGCGTGCCCGGCTCCGGACGCCGGTTCTTCATGACGTCTTCCAACACCACAAGTACGGACGCCGACGACAGGTTCCCAACTCTCTTCAGGCAATCCCAAGAAGCGTCGAGTTGTCCGTTGTGCAGATCGAGCGCCTCCGCCGTAGCCTCCAGCACTTTCGGACCTCCCGTATGCAACACCCAACTTCCGATGTCGCTCCGCTTGTGTCCATGGTCCGCTAGGAATGCGTCCACGTCGTGACCCAAGTGTTCGCGAATCAGGACGGGCACTTCCGGCGAGAGCGTGATGCGGAAGCCTTTCTCGGTCACTTTCCACCCCATCATTTCTTCGGTATCGGGATAGAAGACGGATCGAGTCGCCAGAATCGCAGGCCCTCTGCCCTCGACATCATCGCCTGTAACGATCACCGCAGCTGAACCATCGGCGAACAGCCCAGAGGAAATCAGATTGGCAACGGAAAGATCATCCCGCTGGATGGTCAACGAGCAAAGCTCGACGGACACCAGCGCCGCTGCCTGCGAAGGATAGGCGCGCACATAGTCCGCAGCGCGCGCGATCCCCGCCGCGCCCGCAACGCAGCCCAATCCAAAAATCGGCACCCTCCGAATGTTCGCCGGCAGGCCCATGCGGTTAATCAGCAGGGCGTCAATCGACGGGCTTGAAATACCAGTGACCGATACGAAGAACAGAGCACCCAGTTGGCTCGGGTCGAGGCCCGCGTGGTGCAGTGCGCGACAGAGTGCCTGCTCCCCCAGTTCCTGCGCGACTTCGATCCAGATATCGTTCGCTTGGCCCCAGGTCGCGATGTCGTAGTACTTCTCGGGGGGAATTGCCAGGTGGCGGCCTTCTACCGTGACGTTTCGATGCAACCGCGCTAGCAGTTGCGGATTCCTCAGGCGATCGCCCCAGTACTCCTGTAGTTTTTCCAGCAGAAACTTCTGTGAGTAGTAATGCTTTGGGAAGGCGCTCGCGGCGCTGGCGATTTTCATGTGTCTTGGTCCCGGTCCTGGTACGAAGTCAGCGCCGCTACCTGCCGGGGATTTCGGCCTACAGACTTAGATGGCCCCGGCGCTGCTTGCGGTTGTACCATTGCATGCCGTCTTGTGGATTGTCCCAACGCCAACTTCCGGAATTGTCACACGTTTGTTAAATCCAGCGCTGGCTTTGGAGGATAGAACACCAGCTTCTAGCTGCGGAAAGCGCGCCGAGCCAAGCCCAGAGCCTCAGACCAAAAAGCTCCCGGCGAATGAGCGAGTTCTACCACCTCTCGACTCGCCTGCACGAACGCGTCGAGTTGCGCATTAGTGACCACCAGCGGCGGAGCGACCTTCAAGACCATGAAGTTGTTTCCGCAGACCTGCGTCAGGAATCCCGCATCGCGAAACAGCCGCATCACCAAAATCTGTCCGAACATTCCGGCATGAACTGCGCCAAACGCTTCGTACGGAATTCTCAGGCGAAGCTGGCGGGGCGCCTGAAATTCTATGCCCATCAACAATCCCAACCCGCGGACTTCCTTCACCATCTCGAAATTTCGGAGCGCCTCGCTCAAACGCGTCTGCAAGTAAGTGCCTGCTTCTGTCGCGCGCTGTCCCAACTCTTCGCGCTCCAAAACGTCCAGAGTCGCAAGCGCCGCCCGCATGGCCAGACTGTTTTCACTGAATGTGGAAGTGTGCACGAAGGCACGCGGCAGGGACGAATACACGGAATCGCACACCGCCTTCGACATCAGAACCGCGCCGCAAGGCACCAGACCTCCGCTCATGGCCTTCGCCAAAATGACCATGTCAGGTTCCACACCAAAGTGGTGCGCCGCCAGAAACTTGCCAGTGCGGTACATCCCGGTCTGCACTTCATCCAGCACAAACAACGTCCCATAGCGCCGGCACAGCGACTCCGCGTCCCTCAGATAGTCCAGGTGCGGCACTCGGACTCCGGCCTCCGACTGAATCGGTTCGACAATGAAGGCCGCGAACCGCTTGGTCTTCAGTTCGCGTTCCAGCGCTCCCAAGTCTCCGAATGGAATTGCCGCAGTTTCCGGTAGTAGCGGTCCAAAGCCTTCTCTCCAGAACTCATCGCTCATCAGAGAAAGCGCGCCGCAGGTCAGCCCGTGGAACGCGTGTTCCGCACAAAGGATGCCAGCGCGCCGCGTATGCGCCCGAGCGAACTTGATCGCCGCTTCCACTCCCTCGCTCCCGGATGACGAAAAGAAGGCCTTGCTCAGCCTCCCACCTGCCCGCTCGCACAACTTCTCCGCCAACTCTCCCGCAATATCCGCAACGTGTGTCTGAATCATGGCCGGGCCGCAGCGTTCCAACTCGGCCTTCAGCGCACTCACCACGTCCGGATGGTTGTGGCCCACGTTGTGCACACAGTATCCCGAAAGAAAATCGAGGATGCACCTTCCGTCCGCAGTGAACAACTCCGATCCCACGCATCGCTCATAGCGGACATTCATCTGCAGCAAATCGAGAAGCCGCACCCATTCTCGGTTCACGCGCTCGGCGTACCGATCTGATGCGACGTGCGCCGATTGCTCGACTTGGAGGGTCGTGTTCATTCAGGATTTAGGGAGTCACTGCAATCGAGGCTGGCGTATTCCCAACGGAGTACGACGCCACAGACGTGAGCGTTCCAGTGCTGGTAGCCAGACTGAACGACTGAATCGCCGGACTCGACTGATTGCCCACAAACAGGTACTTTCCGGTGGGATCGCTGGTAATAAAGCTAGGTTGCGAGCCAGTGGCGAACGGCGAGTTAGTGAGCAGGGTCAGCCCGCCATCGGATCCGATTCCGTAGGCCCCCAGATTGGTTGAGCCTTCATTCGCCACATACAGATACTTGCCGGAATTGTCGACCAGAAGCGAAAGGGGAGTGGAAAACGCTTCGCCGATCGGAGAACCGGAGAGTTCGGTGAGCGATCCGTCCGAATTGATCGTGAATTCCGAGATCGAATTATCCCCGGTGTTGGCCGTGTAAAGATGAGCTCCGCTGGGATCGATCGCCAGGCCGTAAGGATTGGCTCCGGGTTGAAAAACCTGAATCAAAGTCGCAGATCCCGCGTTAAGGCTGAAGGCTTCGATGTACCCTTGGGGGGAACCTGCGCCGGTTACATAGAGAACACTCCCCGACGGCGACAGTTTCATGTTGAGTGGAGCGATTCCAATCGGGAAGGGAGAGCCCGCCACCGCGGTCAGCGCGCCACTGCTGGCGCTGATGGAAAAGACCGAAATGTTATTCGAACCCGAATTGCCGACGTACAAGAAACTCCCCGCCGAATCCATGACCAACAACGTCGGAGCCGTACCGACATTCGTGCGCGGGGTTACTTCCGTCAATCCGCCGGTGCTCGAGATCGTAAACAATGAGACATTGCCTTGCCCGGAGTTTGCGGCGTACAAGAACTTCTTTGAAGGATGAATCACAATCGACTGCACCGCCGGACCCGCGGTGATCGGACTTCCCGCCAGGACCGTGAGCACTCCCGAGTTGGGGTCCTCGCGATAGGCAACAATCTGACTGCCAGCCGGAATCGCTGCGTATACATAACGGCTCGTACTAGTCGTACAACCAACCCACGTGGCTATGCCCGCACTGACAAGGAACAGAGCCGCTGCTCTCTTTAGCATCCGTGACTCCTGAAAAGAATTTTCGAAGCGAAAAATTGGAAAACCCTGATCTGCTTGGGAATGACCTCAGCCCGGGTAACGACCTATCCAGTAGCGTCCTGCCCGGCAACCCCTGGCGAACGCATTGCTCTCAAGCAGCATTAGGCTTGACTTCTATCATACGGGACACGCTGTTCCAACGCAGCCGCCGCATGACCCATCCTGAGGTATCCGTCGACTCAGACCCGAAATCTTCCGCTGCCAGAGCCACGCGCAGCCTTAGCTCCTGCGATGCAGGATTCCTCCGGCGAGGTTGCACAAGCCTCTTAGTGTAGTCGACTTGTTCCTTGCGAAGGAAGAATTGTCGCCGCCTGTAAAGCGATTTGAACGTTTTCACCGCGCTCGGTCGACGCATCAGTGTGCGGGGCTCGGACGCGGAGTTCCCGGGGAAGAGGTTTCCGGCAGTGCCTTGTCTTCTCCGCCGCGCAGTGCCAACCGCAGACGATCGAGGTAAACGTACACCACCGGAGTGGTGAAGAGAGTCAGCATCTGGCTCACGGCCAGTCCGCCCACAATCGTGATCCCCAGCGGCCGGTGCAGCTCCGAACCAGTCCCCCTGCCCAAAGCGAGAGGCAGCCCGCCCAGCAGTGCGGCCATAGTCGTCATCATGATCGGCCGGAAACGCAGGATGCACGCCTCATAAATCGCTTCCACTGGCTTCTTCCCCTGCGTGCGTTCGACGTCGAGAGCCACATCGATCATCATGATGGCGTTCTTCTTCACCAGTCCAATCAGCAGAATGATGCCTATCATTCCGATCACGTTCAGCTCGTTGTGCGTTAGAAGCAGCGCCAGAAGCGCTCCCACGCCCGCTGACGGAAGAGTCGACAGAATTGTGATGGGATGAATGTAGCTTTCGTACAACATACCGAGCACAATGTAGACGGTGAACAGAGCAGTCAGAATCAGGACGCGTTGGCTCGACAGCGAATCCTGAAAGGCAGCAGCCGTTCCCTGGAAACTAGCCTCGACCGTCGAGGGGAAGCCGATGGTTCGTTCGGCATTTTCAATTGCCTGCGTCGCCTGCCCCAGTGAAACTCCCGGCGCCAGATTGAACGAGATCGTGACCGAAGGCACCTGCCCCTGGTGGTTCACGGCGAGCGGTGTGTTCGACGGTTCATAGTGCGTAAAAGCAGCCAACGGCACCGGCGTTCCAGCGGTGGACCGCAGATAAATGTTCTGCAAGGCCTCCGGAGTCTGCTGGAACTGCGGCGCAACTTCCATGACCACGTGATACTGGTTGAGAGCCCGGTACATGGTCGAAACCTGCCGCTGTCCGAACGCGTCATAGAGGGCGTTGTCCAGGGTCTGCGGAGTGATTCCCAACCGGCTGGCCGTATCCCGGTCAATCACCAGCTTCGCCTGCAGCCCCTTATCCTGCTGGTCTGAGTTCTGATCGCGCAATTCCGGCAAAGTTCGCATTTTCTGCAACAATCTCGGAGCCCAGTTGTTCAAGTCGTCCAGGTTTGCGCTCTGCAAAGTGTATTGATACTGCGCGTTGCCAAACCGCCCGCCAATCGTGAGATCCTGCGCCGACTGCAGAATTAGGGTCGCGCCCGGCACAACCGCAAGCTTGCCGCGAAGGCGGTTAATCACATCGTCCGCGGTCACAGTCGGACAACTCTGCCAGAAATGCTGAATCTTGCATTTGTTGCGCTGATCCAGAGGCTTTAGCATCACGAAAAACCGGCCCTGGTTCGCAGCAGTATTGCCGCCAGCAAATCCAACCACCGTATCCACTGCCGGGTCTTTCATCACAATATTGACGTAGCGCTGCATCTTGTCGCTCATCGACTGGAACGAAATATCCTGCGCCGCCAGTACCGCCCCCATGATGCGACCCGTGTCCTGCTGTGGGAAGAAGCCCTTGGGTACGATGATGTACAGATAGACACTCAAGCAAGCGACCAGGATGGTCACGGTCAGCGTGACTGGCTGGTGCGCCAGCACCCACTTCAGCGAGTCGCTATACGTGCTCAGGAGCTTGTCAAAGAGCCATTCACTGCCACGGTAGAAAAAGTTGTGGGTCCCCTTCTTCTCCGTGCGCAGAAATTTCGCGCACATCGTCGGCGTGGTCGTCAGCGAAACCAGCAGAGAAACTCCGATGGCAATACTCAGCGTCACCGCGAATTCGCGGAACAGACGTCCCACAATTCCACCCATCATCAGCAGCGGGATAAACACGGCGACCAGCGACGTGCTCATCGAGAGCACCGTAAATCCAATCTCAGCCGCTCCCTTGAACGCTGCCTGCACCGCGCCCATGCCGTGCTCGACGTAGCGCGTGATATTCTCCAGCACCACGATTGCGTCATCCACCACAAAGCCGGTCGAAATCGCCAACGCCATTAGAGACAAATTGTCCAGGCTGTAACCCAGCAGGTACATTCCGCCAAACGTTCCGACCAGCGAAAGCGGTACGGCGATGCTCGGGATAATCGTCGCCCGCACGGTGCGCAGAAACGCGAACACCACCAGGATCACGAGAATGATCGAAATGATCAGCGTAGTCTCAATGTCCTTCACAGAAGCGCGCACGGTGACCGTGCGGTCCATCGCAATCGTCAGATCGATCGCGGGTGAAATCGAGGATTGCAGGTACGGCATCAACGTCCGTACTCGATCGACCGTCTCGATGATGTTGGCGCCTGGTTGCCGGAATACGATGATGAGAACGCTCGGTTTGCCGTTGGCCAGGCCGATATTGCGTGTGTCAGAAACCGAGTCGGCTACTTCCGCCACGTCACCCAGTCGCACCGCCGCACCGTTCTTGTAGGCCACGATCAGCGGCCGGTACTGGTCCGCCGTGAAGAGTTGATCCGTATCGGTGAAGGAGTAAGACGTCGTACTGTCGGAAACCTGTCCCTTGGGCCGGTTCGCATTAGCGGCGTTCAGAGCGTTGCGAACCGTGTCGAGTCCAATCCCCAACTTGTTGAGCAGGGTTGGATTCACTTCTGCACGCACAGCAGGCTGCGCTGCTCCACCCACAAAGACCTGACCTACGCCGTCCACTTGCGCCAACTTCTGCGCCAGAATCGAATCCGCGGCGTCGTACATCCGCGGCACTGTCATGGTGTCGGACGTGAGCGCCAGGATGAGAATGGGCGCATCCGCCGGGTTCGCCTTGCGGTAGCTCGGATTGCTCGGCAAGTTGGCGGGAAGCTGACTTCGCGCCGCATTGATAGAAGCCTGCACGTCGCGCGCAGCGGCATTAATGTCTCGGTTCAAGTCAAACTGCAGCGTGATGCTGGTCGAACCGATCTGGCTCGACGACGTCATTTGATTCACGCCCGAGATGCGCCCGAACTGCCGCTCCAGTGGCGTCGCCACCGCGGATGCCATGGTCTGCGGATCCGCGCCCGGCAGGCCGGCTCCCACGCCAATCACAGGGAAATCTACTCTCGGCAACGACGCAACCGGAAGAAAATTGAAGGCAAGGATTCCCGAGAGCAGCAGCGCTGCCGCCAATAGCGACGTGCCGATCGGACGCCGGATAAATGGAGCCGAAATACTCATCTTTTAGTCCGCTGGCATGGGCTCGTGCGGAATCGGATTGCCGATCCTGTAGCGAGCAAACCTCTGCGCCAGGCGGTCGAACCACAAGTAAACTACCGGCGTCGTGTACAGCGTGAGCAGTTGGCTGAGCAGAAGCCCGCCAACAATCGTGATACCCAGAGGCCGCCGTAGTTCCGCGCCGGTCCCCGATCCCAGCGCCAGCGGCAAGCCGCCGAGTAACGCCGCCATCGTCGTCATCATGATGGGCCGGAAACGCAGCAGGCATGCCTGATAAATCGCTTCCTCCGGCGGCTTGTGTTCTTCGCGTTCAGCTTCGAGTGCAAAGTCGATCATCATGATGGCGTTCTTTTTCACAATGCCGATCAGAAGAATGATGCCGATCAACGCCACCACCGTTAGATCATTTCGCGTGAGCATCAGAGCCAGAATTGCGCCGACGCCGGCCGAGGGTAGCGTCGACAGAATCGTGATTGGATGAATGTAGCTCTCATACAAAACGCCGAGCACGATATAGACGGTGATCACCGCCGCCAGAATCAAGTAGGGCTCGGTCGCCAGTGAATTCTGAAACGCCGCTGCCGTCCCCTGAAAAGCCGCGTGAATGCTGGCCGGCAGTTGGATTTGTTTCTCCGCATCCTGGATCGCCTTGGTCGCGTCTCCCAGTGATGCCCCCGGCGCAAGGTTGAACGAAAGTGTCACCACGGGGAACTGCCCCTGATGATTGACCGCCAGGGAGGCGTTGCTCGACTGCATCCGCGTAAACGTCGAGATCGGAACCGGCGCACCGCTGGTCGTCACCGCCGCGCCATTGGCTGTCGGTGCTCCGGAGTTCGCTGTCACGGTGCTGGGGCGGATGTAAATGTCCTTCAGGGCATCAGGAGTCTGGGCAAAGTTCGGGAGAACTTCGAGGATCACGTGGTACTGGTTCAACTGCGTGAAGATAGTCGAAACCTGCCGCTGACCGAAAGCGTCATACAGCGTGTTGTCGATGGCCTGCGGAAAGATTCCCAGCCGCGATGCCGTGTCCCGATCAATCGTGACGTTTGTCTTCAGTCCGTTGTTGAGTTGGTCCGTAGCCACATCGCGCAACGCAGGCAAGGTTTGCAGCTTGGCTACCAGTTTCGGTGTCCATTGCGCCAGTTCCTGCGCGTCCGCATCTTCAATCGAATACTGGAACTGCGTGCGGCTCACGCGATCTTCCACCGTGAGATCCTGCACTGGCTGCATGTAGAGAACAATGCCATCCACGTTCGCCAGTTCTGGCTGTAGTCGCCGGATGATCGCCGAAGCATCGTCGGAGCGCTGGTCCCGCGGCTTTAGATTGATCTGGATCCGGCCCTGATTCGGCGTCGTGTTCGTGCCATCCACTCCGATGAACGACGACAGGCTGTCCACAGCCTTGTCTTGCAGAATGATTTTCGCCAGTTCCTGTTGCCGCTGCGCCAGCGCCTCAAACGAAATGTTGTCCGGCGCTTCCGACACTCCCAGAATCACGCCGGTATCCTGCACCGGGAAAAATCCCTTGGGCACCACAACATAGAGAACGAGTGTCAGCACCAGGGTTCCGAACGTCACCACCAGCGTCGCAGTCTGGTGTTTCAGTACCCACTTAACACCTCGCCCGTAAAACGCGATCACCCGGTTGTAGTAGTTCTCAGTGATCTCGTAGAACCGGCCCCTCTCGCCTTCTTTGCGATGCTTGAGCAGTTTGGCGCACATCATCGGCGTCAGAGTCAGCGAAACTCCCGCCGAAACCAGAATCGTCACCGCCAGCGTGACCGCAAACTCACGGAACAACCGTCCCACAATGTCGCCCATGAAAAGCAGCGGAATCAGCACCGCAATCAGCGAAACGGTCAGCGAAACAATCGTGAACCCAATCTGCCCTGATCCCTTCAATGCGGCGTCCAGCGGCGAGTCTCCCGCCTCCAGGTACCGGTCAATGTTCTCGATCATGACGATGGCATCATCCACCACGAATCCCGTCGAGATAGTGAGCGCCATGAGCGTCAGATTGTTCAAACTGTAGCCGAGCAAATACATGACGCCAAATGTCCCGATCAGCGAGAGCGGAACCGCCACGCTCGGAATCACCGTGGCGGAAAGATTCCGCAAGAACAGGAAAACCACCATCACCACCAGGCCGATGGCCAGCATCAGTTCGAACTCCACGTCCTTCACGGAAGCGCGGATCGTGGTGGTCCGGTCGGTGAGAATCTGCACCTTCACCGCCGAAGGCAGCGACGCCTGCAACTGCGGCAGCAGTTTCTTGATCCGGTCAACTACGCTGATGATGTTCGCGCCCGGCTGGCGTTGAATGTTGACGATCACGGCCGGCGTCAAATTCATCCACGCGGCCAGCCGTATATTTTCCGTTCCGTCGATGACATTCGCGACATCGCTCAGCCGCACCGGCGCACCGTTGCGATAGGCGACCACAATCGGCTTGTACTGATCGCTGGAGAAAAGCTGATCGTTCGCTCCGATCGTATAAGACTGCCGCGCCCCATCGATCACGCCCTTAGCCTGATCCACATTCGCCTGGACCATCGCCGCGCGCAGATCCTCCAGACTCAGCCCGTACGAAGCCAAAGCAGTGGGATTCGCCTGAATGCGCACCGCCGGTTTCTGCCCCCCGCTGATCGAGACCAAGCCCACGCCAGGGAGTTGTGAGACTTTCTGCGCCAGCGAAGTGTCCGCAAGATCTTCCACCTTCGATAAAGGCAGAGAATCTGAAGTCAGCGCCAATGTGAGAATCGGCGCGTCCGCAGGGTTGACCTTGTTATAGATCGGAGGATTCGGCAGATCGACAGGCAGATACGTCGAGCCCGAATTGATCGCCGCCTGCACCTGCTGCTCTTCCACGTCAATATTCTGATCAAGCCCGAACTGCAGCGTGATCACCGAACTGCCAAATGAACTCGTCGAGGTCATCTGGCTCAGGCCGGGTACCTGCCCGAATTGCCGCTCCAGCGGAGACGTCACAGACGACGCCATCACGTCGGGATCCGCCCCCGGATAGAACGTCACCACTTGAATAGTTGGATAGTCGACCTCGGGCAACGCCGAGACCGGAAGTTGCATGAACGCAACCCAGCCCACGAGCAGCACGCCGACCATGAGCAGCGTGGTCGCGACCGGCCGGAGAATGAATAACCGTGAAGGACTCATGAACCTGACATACTTAGACCCGGCGCACTTGCACCCGAGCTACCGGAACTTCCCGCCGCCTCGTGGTGCCCGCCGTTTCCTGGCGCCGAACCCGGTCCGGCGCTCGGACCACCGGTGCGCGGCTCAACGCGGCTGCCTCGTTGCAGCTTGTCCTGGCCATCGGTCACCACTACGTCGCCCGGATTAAGTCCGCTGGTGACGACCGTAGTATTGCCCTGCGTAAGTGACACCGTAACCGCGCGGTCCTGCACCGTCTTGTCAGCATTCACCGCGTACACGAACGTGCCCTGCGGACCGCGCAGAATCGCTGCCGTCGGCAGCACGGTGCTGTTCTTTCGCGTCTCCAGCAGCAAGTCTGCATTCACGAACTGGTTCGGCCAGAGCTGGTTGTCTCTGTTGTCGAAGACCGCCTTCAGCTTCGCCGTGCCAGTCGTCGGATCGATTTCGTTGTCAATAGTCAGCAGCTTGCCCGCAGCCAGCTTGGTTTGATCGTCGCGGCTGAAGGCATCCACCTCGAGCGTTCCTAGCTTCATGTGCTGTGCCACGTTCGGCAGCACGTCCTCGGGCAGGGTAAAGATCACCGCAATCGGCTGCAGCTGCGTCAGAATCAGCATGGGATTCGCGTCCGACGCGTGCGCGATATTGCCGGCATCAACTTGCCGCAGCCCCACGCGCCCGTTGAACGGCGCCGTGATGTGGCAGTAGACGATCTGCAACTTCGCGTTGTCGATCTGCGCCTGATCGTTACGCACGGTCCCATCGAGTTGGTCCACCAGTGCCTTCTGCGTGTCAACCTGCTGCTGTGCGATGCTGCCGGAGGGAATCAGCGACGTGTAACGTTCCAGATTCAGCTTGGCATCGCGCAGTTGCGCCTGATCGCGGAATAACTGAGCCTGCATCTGCTCCAGTTGTACCTGGAAAGGACGCGAATCAATTTCGATCAGCAGTTCTCCTTCGCGGACGTTTTGCCCCTCCCGGACGTTTACCTTCATGATCTGCCCGTCAACGCGGCTCTTGATGTTGGCGGTGTTGAATGCGGTTACCGCTCCCAGCCCTGACAGGTACACCGGCACATCTTGCCGCTGCACCTGCGCGACCGCGACGGAAACCGCGCGTGGCGCGGCCGCTTGCGCCTTTTGCTGCTTGGAGTCAGCCGCACTGCTGCAACCAAAGAAGAATGCGCACAATGCCCCAATCGCGAAGAGCGCAACGAAGCGGGAACGGAGATAGAATCCCGCCCGGTATTGTCTTGTTGAGACTTGATCGATCATGTTCACAGGATTAGTCCAAAGCTGCCTTTCTTGCACAAAGACGACCACCAGCTGTCCTAAGTATTAGACGTTCAATTGTAGGCTCGGTTGCGGCAACTCGGTTCCGGAGAGGCAGGAAATCTTCTATGCCAAGGGGACTTCCCGCCAGCGTGATTTCAGGCAGGAACTAGAACGCGGTTGCAGCTGTAGAAACCGTGCAGAATCAGCATCAACTGCGGCCCGGCGGCAGGTCAAGACCGGGGCGAAGGTTTTACAAATCTTTACTCGCCTTGACTTTCCGTTGACTCTCAGGACGCCTTGAGCGTTGTCGGAGCAGGATGCTCCGCCTCGTATGTCGCAATTTCCGCTTCATGCTGCAGCGTGAGCCCGATGTCGTCCAGCCCATTCAACAGGCAATGGCGCACGAATTCATCGACGGGGAACTTCGCGCGGAATCCCTGATCGTCGGTGACTTCGCATTTCTCGAGGTCAATCGTGACCCGATAGTCGGCGATCTTCTGCGCCCGTTGCATCAGCTCCGCGGCCTCATCCTCGGTGAGGCGCACAGCGAGAAACCCATTCTTTGTGCTGTTGTTGGCAAAGATATCCGCGAAGGAAGACGAGATGACCGCCCGGAAGCCAAAATCGGCCAGCGCCCATACCGCGTGTTCGCGCGACGATCCACAACCAAAGTTCCTCCCCGCGACCAGGATGCTCGCGCCTTCGTAGCGCGGCTCATCGAGCACGAAATCGGCATTCTTCTTTCCGTCCACGCCAAACCGCCAGTCGTAAAAAAGAAATTGTCCGAAGCCAGTTTTCTCGATGCGCTTCAAGAACTGCTTGGGAATGATCTGGTCCGTATCCACATTGACCCGATCCAGCGGCGCTACGCGACCGCAATGCACTGTGAATGGTTTCATCGCGCGTCCTCTCTCGATCCCGTCACGAAAGGCCCGGTTTCGGTGGGGTACTGATTCTGTACAGAGGGTCGGTTCCGTGCGGAGCGCAGATTTTGGGTGGCGCAGCGCTTCCAGCACTGCGATAAAGATTCTGCTGAAGATAAGGGCTTCAGCCCCTGAGGTACATGCCTCCGCGAGTTTCTGGATTCCGCGATCATCGAAGTTTGCATCACTGAAACTTCCAATTCCGAATATCGGTAAAGTGCCCCGCAATCGCCGCTGCCGCCGCCATCATGGGACTCACCAAATGCGTCCGTCCTCCGCGCCCCTGTCGCCCTTCAAAATTGCGGTTGCTGGTCGAAGCGCAACGTTCGCCCGGCTGCAAAATGTCAGGATTCATTCCTAAACACATCGAACATCCCGACTCCCGCCATTCAAATCCCGCATCCTGAAAAATCCGATGCAGCCCTTCCTGCTCTGCCGCCCGCTTCACCGTCTGCGATCCCGGCACCACCATCGCCCGCACCTTCGAACTCACGTGATGTCCCTTGGCTACCCGTGCCGCCGCTCGCAAGTCTTCAATCCGCGAATTCGTACAGGACCCAATGAATACGCGATCAATATCGATATCTTCAATTCGCCGCCCCGGCTCCAGTCCCATGTATTGCAACGCGAGTTCGATCGCGCGGCGGTCGCCTTCTTCTAGTCCCTTGACCTCCGGCACGCGCCCCGTCACCGGAGCCACCATCCCCGGATTCGTCCCCCAAGTCACGAACGGACAAAGCTGCGCCGCATCGATCTCCACGACCTTGTCGAATGTTGCTCCGTCATCGGTCGGCAGGCTCCGCCAATGCTCAAGCCTCTTGTCCCACTCGTCACCGACCGGAGCGAATCGCCTTCCCGCAACGTACGCCATCGTCGTCTCGTCGGGAGCCACCATTCCGGCCCGCGCTCCCGCCTCGATGCTCATGTTGCAGAGCGTCATGCGTCCTTCCATCGAAAGCACACGCACCGCTGGCCCCGCATATTCGATCACGTGCCCAGTGGCGCCGTCGGTCCCGATCTGCCCGATAATCCCCAACGCCAAATCCTTGGCGGTGACGCCGTCCGCCAGCCGCCCGCGCACCTCGATCTTCATCGTACTGGGTTTCTGCTGCGCCAGGCACTGCGTCGCCAAAACGTGTTCCACCTCCGAAGTCCCAATTCCAAACGCCAGCGCTCCAAACGCACCGTGCGTGCTGGTATGGCTGTCGCCGCAGACAATCGTCATGCCCGGCTGCGTAATCCCCAGCTCCGGACCAATCACGTGCACGATCCCCTGTTCCGGAGAATCCATATCAAACAGCCGAATACCGAAATCCTTGCAGTTACTCTGCAACGCCGCAATCTGCTTGGCTGCGATAAGGTCGGTGATCGGGGTTCCGCGTGGCTCGGTAGGAATGTTGTGGTCTACTGTGGCCACGGTGCGCAGCGGTTGCCGCACTTTCCTCCCGGCGGCGCGTAAGCCATCAAAGGCTTGCGGCGAAGTCACCTCGTGCACGAGATGCAGGTCGATATACAGAATGGGCGACCGCCCTGCCGGCTGCGTCACCAGGTGGGCGTTCCAAATCTTCTCAAACAATGTTCTTTTCTCTGACATTCAGTTCCGCTCGCTATTTGCACAAATCACAAGCGCCTAGCGCGGCGTCGTGATCGCTCCCTGTGACGCCGACGACACCAGCGCCCCATATTTCGCGAAAACACCCGTGGGATACCGCGGCTGCGGCGCCTTCCACTGTGCCATCCGCTGCCGCAACACGTCGTCGCTGACTTCGACTTCCAGCACGCGCTTGCGCACATCGAAGCGAATAATATCGCCATCGCGCACGCCTGCAATCGGACCTCCCAGCGCCGCTTCCGGTGAAACGTGTCCCGCCATCAGCCCGTGGGTCGCGCCACTGAAGCGCCCGTCCGTCAACAGCGCTACCGAACCGCCGAGTCCCTCGCCCACAATCGCGCCGGTGACGCTCAGCATCTCGCGCATTCCCGGACCACCCTTCGGCCCTTCATTGCGAATCACGACCACATCTCCCGCATGAATCTTCTTGCTGGTGACCGCGGCCATCGCGTCTTCCTCGGACTCAAACACGCGCGCCGGACCGCGATGCTCCAGTCGCTCATGCCCGCTGATTTTGGCCACGCAACCCTCCGGCGCAAGATTTCCCTTGAGAATCACCAGACCGCCAGTCGCCTTCAGGGGCCTGTCCAGCGGGGCGATCACTTCCTGTCCCGGAGTCTCGACCGCGCTCTCCGTCTCCGCGCCGATTGTGAGCCCGGTGACGGTCTTTGCCGCAGGATGCAGATGCTTGCCCTCCAGAAGTCGCCTCGCCAGCAGCCGAACGCCTCCCGCGCGATGCATGTCCGCCGCTACGAATCGCCCGGAAGGTTTGAGATCTGCGAGCAGGGGAGTCCGCTCGCTAACGGTCTGAAAGTCGTCAATCTCAAGACCGACGCCCGCCTCGCGCGCAATCGCCAGCAGATGCAGAACCGAGTTGGTCGATCCCCCGGTCGCAGCGACCGACGCAATCGCATTCTCGAAAGCCTCACGCGTCAGAATGTCGCGCGGCTTGATCCCCTTCTGCAAAACGTTCATCACGACTTTGCCGCAATCAAATGAGATCTGATCCTTCTGCGCATCCATCGCCGGAACGCTGTTGAACCCCATCGGCGACAGCCCGATCATCTCCATCACGGTCGACATCGTGTTCGCCGTGTACTGCCCACCGCACGCCCCTGCCCCCGGACACGCCGCGCCCTCGAGGTCGTGTAGCTCCTGATCTGTGATCTTGCCCGCGGCGTTCGCGCCGACGGCTTCAAACACATCCTGAATCGTGACGTCTTTGCCGCGATAGCTCCCCGGCGCAATCGTCCCGCCATAGAGCACCATCCCCGGCAAGTTCATGCGCGCCAGCGCCATCGCCGCAGCCGGAATCGTCTTGTCGCAGCCGACCACGCAAACGACCGCGTCAAACATCTGCCCCCGGCACACTAGTTCGATTGAGTCAGCGATAAGTTCGCGGCTCACCAGCGATGCCCTCATCCCCTCCGTGCCCATCGTCTCGCCATCAGAAATCGCGATCGTATTGAACTCCATCGGCGTGCCACCTGCCTCGCGAATGCCTTCTTTCACTTTGGCCGATAACCGGCGCAGGTGAAAGTTGCACGGCATGGTTTCGATCCAGGTATTGGCCACTCCGATCAGCGGACGGCTGAGATCCGCATCGGTAAACCCAATGGCCTTGAACATGGCGCGGGCTCCTGCCCGATCGCGCCCGTCGGTAATTCCGCGGCTAATGTGCTTGAGATCCATAGTCAGAGATTACAGGACACCGAACCAACATGTGAAACGACGCAGATGTGAAACCGGAGCCTCCAAACGAAAAACGGGGAACCTGCCAAGCAGCAGGCTCCCCAGATGCATGACGCTGCCCAGGAGCCGTCATGCTTGCCCAGCTATTCCAAACTCAAACCTAGGCCCGTGCCGCTGCACGCGACTCTTCGATCGCCACTCCCGCCGGAGGATGCGGCGCCGTCCACGCATTCGCGTGCGCCGCGCCCGAACTGACCTTGATGACATCCGCGATCGCATACCATTCCCGGTAAAGCTGGCCAACCTGCTTCTGATTCACATCGAGCGCCAGCGTGACCTGGTGATCGTGCTCCGCGGGTTCAGCCTGCACCAGGGGCAAATCGAGCGCACGGCGCGAGGCCGCGTTCAGTATGCGCATCAACGTTCCCTGCGTGTTGCGATAGCGAATATGAAAAGCCTGCATGTGTATGCTCCCCAGTTACTGCGTCGGTTCTTCTTCCAGCAACATCTCCGAAAGCGCCGCGCCCGCCGGAACCATCGGGAAAACGTTAGCCTCCGGAGCGCAATCAAACACCAGCAACTCCGGCTCCGGCGACCGCAGGAATCGATCAATCTGATCCCCCGTTTCGCTCGACACCGGAAACTCGCGCATGGCGTCTTCGTTCAGCCGGAAGCTATGAATCTTGTAAGCCTTCGCGATCTCCACAAAATCGGGGTTGTCGCTCAAATCCGTCTCGGCGTAATTGCGCTGGTAGAACAGCTGCTGCCACTGCCGCACCATGCCGAGATATTTGTTGTCGATGATGACCATCTTCACAGGCAGCCCCAGTCGGTGCACCGTGGCCAGTTCCTGGATGTTCATCTGGAATCCGCCATCGCCCGAAACACAAAGCACGCAAGTGTCGGGCTTGGCGAGTTGCACGCCCACCGCGGCCGGCAATGCGAAGCCCATGGCTCCGAGTCCGCCCGACGTAATAAATCCACGCGGCGACGAAGACCGGTAGCGTTGCGCCGCCCACATCTGGTGCTGGCCCACATCGGCCAGAACCACGTTGTCCTGCGGCAACCGGCTGAAGAGTTCGTCGAGAAAGCGAATCGTCGGTTGTGCCAGTCCTCGTGGGTCAAGCTCCGCTCGTTCTGCTCCGCAAGCTACCGCTCGCCAGCTACCGAAGTCAGGAACGGAATGCCGCCGCAATTCCGCCTGGAAAGCCGGAATCGTATCCGCCAGGTTTCCAATCACCGGCAGATCGCACGGACGCACCCGATCCAGTTGCGCCGGATCAATTTCGAAGTGCACGATCTTGGCATGCGGCGCAAACCGCGTCGGATCGCCCGTCACGCGGTCATCCAACCGCGCGCCAAACACGAGCAGAAGATCCGTCTCATGCAGCGCCATATTCGCCGCACGCGTTCCGTGCATGCCGACCATGCCGAGGTAGTAAGGCACCTGGGGTGGAACCGCGCCTAATCCGTGCACCGTGGCGAACGTCGGAACATTCAACTCGTCGAGCAACCGCCGCAACTCTGGGATCGCTCCCGAAAGCTTCGCTCCGGCACCCACGAGCGCCACAGGCTTGGAAGACTGCTTCAGCATCGCCACAATCGTGTCGGTGAATCCGCCGTCAGCTTTGGCATCGGCAGGCCGCGCGTGGGGCGTGAATTTTACTGGCCCGGAGAACTCTTTCTTCGCCTTCAGCATGTCGGTCGGGATATCGATCACCACCGGCCCCGGACGCCCACTCCGCGCCCAGTAAAATCCTTCGGCGATCACCTCAGGAATCTCGTCAATCGTCCGCACCAGCCGGCTCCATTTCGTCAGCGAAAGCGTCACCCCAAAAACGTCAGTCTCCTGAAACGCGTCAGTCCCGATCAAAGCGCTGCGCACCTGCCCGGTAATGCAAACCAGAGGGACGGAATCCATCTTCGCGTCAGCAATGCCCGTGACCAGATTCGTCGCGCCCGGGCCGCTGGTCGCCATCGCCACGCCCACCTTGCCGGTGACCCGCGCATAGCCCTCGGCCGCGAAAACCGCGCCCTGCTCGTGCCGCGTGAGGACGTGCCGCACTCCGCTGCCCTCAAGCGCGTCATACAGCGGCATGATCGCGCCGCCGGGATACCCAAACACCAGGTCCACCCCTTCGGCGCGCAGGCACTGCAGAACGATGTCGGCTCCCTTATGCATTCACCACCTGTTTTGTGGGATCCTTGGGAGTTTCCGCCGGCTTCTTGCCTTCCTTGGGCAGCCAGCTCATCATGCCTCGCAATTGTGCGCCCACGATCTCGATCGGATGCTGTTTCTCTTTTTCGCGCAGAGCGTTGAACTTGGGGCAACCGCTCTTGTTCTCCGCAATCCACTCGCGCGCGAACTCGCCGCTCTGAATGTCGGCCAGCGTCTTCTTCATCGCCTGCCGCGTCGCGTCACCCACAACCTGCTCCCCGCGTGTCAGGTCGCCATATTCCGCCGTATTCGAAATGGAATACCGCATCCGGCTCAATCCGCCCTCGTAGATCAAGTCGACGATCAACTTCACCTCATGCAGGCATTCGAAGTAGGCAATCTCCGGCGCATAGCCAGCCTCGACGAGCGTTTCGAATCCCTTCTTGATCAGCGAGGTCAGCCCGCCACAAAGCACCGCCTGCTCGCCGAACAAGTCGCTCTCAGTCTCTTCTTTAAAAGTCGTCTGCAGAACGCCAGCGCGCGTCGACCCAATGCCGTGCGCGTAAGCCAGAGCCAGTTCGTGCGCCCGTCCGCTGGCGTCCTGTTGAATTGCGATCAGCGACGGCACTCCGCGCCCTTCCGTGTACACCCGCCGCACCAGATGCCCCGGGCTCTTCGGAGCGATCATCACCACATCCACGTCAGTGGGAGGAACGATCGTCTTGAAATGAATGCTGAATCCGTGCGAGACGCCCAGGACTTTTCCCGGATGCAGATACGGCTTGATGAACTGCTCGTACGTCTCCGCCTGCGTCTCATCGGGAGTGAGTATCTGGATCCAGTCCGCCCGCTTGGCGGCCTCGTCCGGAGCAACGACCACCATGCCATCCGCGCGCGCCTGCTGCGCGCTCTTCCGATTCGGGTCCAGCCCGATGATCACTTTGAATCCGCTGTCGCGAAGATTCTGCGCCTGCGCATGTCCCTGGCTGCCATAACCAATAATGGCGATCGTCTTGCCCTTCAGCGCCTCGGGCTTGGCGTCGCGTTCATAGAAAATAGTAACCACCGAGTGCTCCTCTCATTGCACATTGTCTTCTTGCACAAGCGAGGAAAGAAGCCCTTGCTTGTTGGGGATGGTCCCGAAACCCCAATCCTCCGCTGCGAACCGACCGGTCGGTCGGTATCGGGAAATGCTATCCGGCTCCGCTCCCAGTGTCAAGGACAAACCTGAGTCTCCCCGCGAGCTTATCCCGCTCAGGAGAACCCCGCTTCTCCCATCTCACAGAGTTCACTGGACTTATGAAGTTTCAAAAAGGGTCCGGGGTCGCATCCCAGCACGAAGATTTCCGTGCCACCTGCGGCAAAAGCGCGTACCCTTGTACGTTGCAAGCAGCGCCTCCGTGTAGCTGCAGGAGGTACGAAGATGGCTGATAAGCGCCCTCCAACCAACGGAAAAATCCAGGCTAGTCCACCGTGGTCGCCCAAAAAATCAGAAATAATTTCGCCCCCCGGCAAAGCAGCCAAGCCGTTGCGCCTGGGCAAGGATTGCGACTACGACCGGGAATTGGGACGTCTGCAGATCGAATTGGTGAAGCTCCACGAGTGGATACGGCATAAGGGCTTGAAGGTTGTGATCCTGTTCGAAGGGCGAGACGCCGCCGGCAAGGGAGGGGCTATCCAGCGGATCTCCCAGACGCTGAATCCCCGCATCTGTCGCGTAGTGGCGTTGGGCACGCCGACCGAACGGGAGAAAACCCAGTGGTATTTCCAGCGCTATGCCGCACACCTGCCTGCTGCCGGCGAGATGGTGCTGTTCGACCGTAGCTGGTATAACCGGGCTGGCGTCGAGCACGTGATGGGCTTCTGCACCGAGGCCGAGTATGTGGAGTTCCTGCACAGCTGTCCGGAATTTGAGCGCATGCTGGTGCGAGCGGGCATCATCCTCATCAAGTATTGGTTCTCAGTAAGCGACGAAGAACAGGAACGCCGCTTTCAGGATCGCATGAGCGACCCTACGAAACGCTGGAAGCTGAGTCCCATGGATCTCGAATCCCGGCGGCGTTGGGCGGAATATTCCCGCGCGAAAGACGAGATGTTCGCCGTCACCGACATCAAGCAGGCGCCCTGGTACGTGGTGAACGCCGAGAACAAGAAATGCGCCCGGCTCAACGTCATCCGTCACCTGTTGTCCCTGATCCCTTACCAGGATCTGACTCCAGAACGCCTCAAGCTGCCGCCGCTCGACAAGACCAAGTACGTGAGGCCGCCCATCCAGGAGCAGAATTTCGTCCCCGAAGTGTACGGCTACGGCGGATAGGTTCTCCGGCTGAGCGCCGAGCATTGGCATTCCGTGCCGCGAGTGTTTACCATGGCGAGCGATGGCTCGCGAGACTTTGGTCGATTCCCGGCAGGAGATCCTCCGTACCGCCGCCCGTCTGTTCCAGCAGCGGGGCTATGACGCCACGTCCATGAACGACGTCGCCGCCGCGCTCAAACTCAGCAAGGGTGGCCTCTACCACCACTTTCAGAGCAAAGACGAAATCTTGTTCGAGATCATGAACCACGCCATGGAATTGACGCAAGAGCGCGTCATCTCCCCGGTACGCGCCATCGCCGATCCTGCAGATCGCCTGCGCGCCCTGATCCGCCTGCACCTCGAAGTCGTGCTCAGCCCGCGCGATCGCGAGATCACCGTCATGTTGCACGAGAACCATCCCTTGCCGCCGGTCCTCCGCAAGCGCATCAACGCCCGCAAGAAGGAATACATTCACTTCGTCGAAGGCCTGATTGGAGATGTTCAAAAAGATGCGCAAAAGGAATCGCACCGAGGGCACCACGCCGGGGGCGCCGTCAGCCCCCGTGCCGCTGCCTTCGCCCTGCTCGGCATGATCAACTGGATCTACCAGTGGTATAAGCCGGAAGGGGATCTGCAGGCGAACAACCTGATTCCACAATTCACCGATCTCGTTTTCGGAGGCATCCTCGCATGAACCAACAAATTCCAGGAGGACCAAGATGACTGCAGCCAGCACCCATAAGAAGAACCCGGCGGTAGGTTGGGATATTTCTGCTTCAGCCAAAGCTGACAAAGGCGAAAAGATCGCTCGCGCACAGATTCTCGTCAACGGCTCGAGCGAGTACGACGAGACGTTCGATCCGCCGATCAGCAGTTGGCAGAAGCAGCTCAATCAACAAGGCCAGTATCCCGGGGACAACACCGTCCAGGTGATCGCCACCAGCGACAAGGGCGACAACACTGAATCTGTCGACTCATGGAGCTAAACGAGAGCGCTGCCAGACTCTTACAAGGAGATCAGCTGTGACCCAGCCGGGCGTTAGTTTTTTCACTGCGGCTGAACTCGAACAGCAACGGGCTGAGAGTGGCAAGTTGTACCGCGAGTTTCTCCGCGTGCCGGCGATGAGCGCTGGGCTCTACGTGCTGCCCACCGGAGCCACCGACCCGCAACGCCCGCACCACGAAGATGAAATGTATTACGTTATCCGCGGCCGGGCGCGCCTTCAGGCTGACAAAGAAGACCGGGAAGTCTCCGCGGGAAGCGTACTCTTCGTAGCCGCGGAAGTAGAGCACGCCTTCTACGACATCGTCGAAGAACTGGCGGTTTTAGTTTTCTTCGCGCCCGCTGAGAGTTAGATACTGACCAAGTGGCCTATGGATTACCCGATCCTGCCTATGCCCCCCGGACGTCTGGCCCGTGGTTTGCGAAATCTACCGCGAAGGCATCGCCACCGGAAACGCTACGTTCGAAACCGAACTTCCTGACTGGGAGAAATGGGACAGCAACCATCGCAAAAACTGCCGACTCGTCGCCGTTGAACCGATTGAAGAAGATGCCGCGGAATTGCTGATTCCGCCCGACAAACTCACGGTGCTAGGTTGGGCTGCGCTTAGCCCGGTCTCAACCCGTCGGGTCTATGCCGGTGTAACTGAAGTGTCTGTCTACGTCGCTCGTGTCGCGCGAGGACGTGGGGTGGGCAAAGCGCTGCTGCAGGCACTCGTGCAGGAGTCAGAAGTGAATGGGATTTGGACCCTGCAAGCTGGCATCTTCCCTGAAAACCTGGCCAGTATCGCGCTCCATAAGTCCTGCGGATTCCGCAAGGTCGGCGTCAGACGCCGTATCGGCAAACTTGCCGACTTGTGGAGAGATGTGCTCCTGTTGGAACGACGCAGTGCAACCGTGGACTAAGGCGAAGTTGTCGCTTTAAGAAAGGACGATTCAGCCCTGCTGCTTACCCTAGAGGAACAAGGTCATAACTAGCCTATGGAGTTATTCGGTATTGCTTTGTCAATCCCGGTTGCCTTTGTGGCCAACATGCTCTACTGCCTGTTCCTGTCACGGGTGTTGTTGAAGCTCGAGCGGGCCAGCCGTTGGCTCCGCTTCGCATCCTGGCTCGTAATAACCTCGTTTACGGCTGAGCTTGCCCTGCTGGTCACGCTGGGATCTGTGCGCAGCCGTGGTCTTCTAGGGCGCGGTTTTTATGTGGCCCACTTGGTGCTCTTCTTTCTCGGCCCTCCAGCGTTGGCGAATCTGCTTGTTCTTCGACCCCGTCGGGGATTCTTCGCCAGGTGGTACATTGTTGGTGCGCTGTGTACTGCATTCGCTTTTTTCCTCGTCTTGCTGCAGTACACAGTGTCCGAATCGCTCTATGGAATCGAGTGAGGTCGTCACGCAATCCGTCTACTTCGCCGGCACCCAGTAAACCTCTTCCTTCACCGCTCCCTTGTCCGTGAACCCGCGCCGCTTCAGAATTGCTTTGCTGTGCTCGATCATCTCCGGATGCCCGCAGAGATACGCGATCGTATTGCTGCCATCGAGCCCCCACTGATCGGCATATTTGCGAAGCACATCGTCCGCGCGCCCAATCTCGCCCGGCCAGTCTTCGTGGTCCCAAGGCCGGCTTACCGTTGGAACGTAGGTGAACCACGGCGCGGCGAGTTCTGCAAAACGGCGAAGCTCGTCTAGGTATCCAAATTCCCAGGGCCGGCTCGCGCCGTTTAGCAAGAACAGTTTGTGCGTCCCATCGAACCGTCCTTCCTTCCACTCCTTGTGCAACGTGCGCACATAGCTCACGAACGGAGCCACCCCCGTCACGGTCGAGATCAGCAGGTGATTTGTCCGGCCATTCTGCGTATCGAGCGAGAATCGTCCCTTCGGCACTTTGCGCATGAATAACTTGTCGCCCGGCTGCATCTTGTGCAGCAGTGGCGTTAGCGCCCCTTCCGGCACCAGTTCAAAGAAAAACTCCACTTCATTTTCCGAAGGCGACGACGCGATCGAATACGGACGCTCCACGCGCTTCCCGCCCGCGTCGACTCCTAGTGTCGCGTACTGCCCGGGGACAAAATGGAACTCCCCTCCGCTGCGGATGCGGAACATCCATAGGTCCGCAGCGAAATCGACGCGCCTCGTGATCTCCGCGCGGTAAAACTTTTCGTCGGGAATCGTCATCTCACCCTGCCTTCAACTGTCCAAACTTTTGCCCAAGAATCCACCAGCGTCCAGAGAATTGGACGCAACGGCGCTCGATTCAACGGGATTCAGTCGCTTGACCGCAGCCCGTCCCTGTCCATTGCACGCATGATTCCAACCGAACGGTCGCACGGTCCATCTGAGTTGCGTTATCCTAGCTGGAATTGGCCGGTTTGTGAAGGCCTTCCATTGCTAACTCTGTGGCTGAGTCAAGTCTATTTACCGCGATCCTCAGAAAACTGGAAAAGTTCTACGGCCGCCCCAAACCGCCCAATACCACGGATACGCTGGAAATCATCCTGCTTGAGAATGTCGCCTATCTCGCCGACGACGACAAACGCACCGCGGCCTTCGCGGCACTTAAGAAGAAAATCGGCACCCGCCCCGAGCAGATCCTCAAGGCTTCGCAGAGACAGCTCGAAGAAATTACACGCATGGGTGGAATTGTTCCCGAACTCCGCGCCCAGCGCCTGCGCCAGATCGCAGAGTTGGTGCATTACATTTTCAAGGACAACCTGGAAGCCGAACTCAAGAAGCCGCTTCCGCAGGCAAAGAAATCCCTGAAGCGCTTCCCGACCATCGGCGATCCCGGCGCGGAGAAAATCCTGATGCTCACGCGCAACTATCCCGTACTTGCGCTGGAATCGAACGGCCTTCGCGTGTTGGTGCGCCTAGGTTTTGCCGAGGAAAAAAAGAGCTACTCCGCCACTTATCGCGGCGTGCAGCAAGCGCTGGCTGGGCAGTTGCCCTCCGGCTACGACGCACTTATCGCCGCCCATCAACTTCTTCGCCAGCATGGCCAGGAACTCTGCAAGCGCACTCGTCCGTTATGTGAATCTGGATGTCCACTCACGGCAGAATGCCGCTACTTCCAGCGCTCGGCAAGTTAGCGCCGCTGTTCGCCTGCGACACGGCTGCCGCCTTCAACTGTTCCAACTCATCCTGGATCCTCTTCCAGTCCTTTGCCTTCCGTTTGGTCGCCAACGGGGCATCCGGATTCCTGTAAAAGGCGAGAATGTTCGCGCGCAACTCAGGTGACACCTGTTTGAAGTCGCCGTCCGACAAATCGTCCACAAGATGCGCGTAAGTCAGGTCCGACAACACGTATTCCCCCGCCTCGGTCTCCCGCCCGGTGTCACAGTCTCTGTTGGCCAGGTGCAGAGTTCCCCTCTGTGTGTCTGTAAGCAGCCGCTGATAACTCCGGATGGTGTCGTCAATACTCTGAATGAAAAGGTCTTCCGCTTGCTGCGTCGGAATCTTGAAGTTCAGTCCGCTGAAGGGACCTTTCTTCGGAAACAGCTTAAGCACAATCGCCAGCAACTTTGTTCCAAACCCGGGACGCCGGTACTCATTTCCCCATTCCCTCTCGTAGTCCGTCCGCGACAGGTAATACAAGTACTTCTTTTCCGCCGCATCCGGTGTGTCTGCGACAATCTCTTTCCTGCGCGTAAGCAGCGCCACCCGCGTCATCTGCGGAATCACCTTGCTGACCGCATGCCGAAAACTTCCAATCGCCAAATCCTCGTCATCCACGACATCGTCGAACTTGATTCCGTAGACCTTCGGAAATACCCGCTCCAGCAAGCCCTGCGAAATCTCAAACCCAACGAAGTCATGGTAGCGGTCCGAGGTGTAGCGGTTCTTCGCCACCTGGGTCATGTCAAAACCAAACTCAGCCCGGATGTGGGCATTGGGCGAGTCCGCATACGTGACCACGTCGCCGTACTTCTTCCGTAGCGACGGAAACTCCATCGCCACCACGTGATTCACCATGGGGTGCCCGCTGTTGTCCGCCGTGTAGTGAGCTAGCGCTCCCAGCGCGAATGCGTACTCGTTTGCCGTCTGAGCTTCCTGAATCAGGCAGGTGACGAAGTCCCCGGTCCTCACATAGTGCGTTAAATCGCTGAAGTATCGGCTGCCGAACGGGTAGTAGCCCATGTCCTGCACCAGCGATCCACCATAGGCGTAGGCGTGCGCCTCCCGGAGCTGCTTGTCCGTCAAGTCCGGGAAGCGCTCTTTGACCATAGGCTGAATGCGGTCCAGCCAGAGTAAGTCCACGACCTGCTCATGCGTTAGCACGGAGTAAGCCACGCTCACTTGCGTCAGAACTATGACGACCGCAAGCCAGAGCAGGGCTGTCGTCGAATAGAAATATCCCGAATGAAAAGGCCGCTTCATTTCCCTACAACGAGAACTACAAAGCTGTCCGGAACAATGGCCGGCCGCGGACGCGGGTTGTCCGCCGTCGGCGCGGGCCTGGGCCCGAACTGCGCCGTTACCACGAACACGTTGTGCGTTTTCGAATCCAGTGCGAGAGTGCGAGCGCCGCGCTGCGTCGGAACGTTCTCCGCCACGCTGAATTTGTCGGGCGATTCCTCTTTCACCATCGTGAGCACGCCATCTGCGCCGCACGAGGCGAAAGCCAGCCCGGTTTCGGCGTCAAATGCAGTCGCGTCGACGCCCTCGCCAATCGCCGGCGTAGCTAGAACCTTGCCACTATCCGCGTCTACCACCGCCATCATCTTGTTATCGCAGCCCACAAACAGCCGCCGGTTCTTGCGGTCGATCGCGAGCCCGCTCGGCTCCGTGCACGGCGCCAGCGGCCACTTGGCCTTTACTTCCAGTTTGTTCGGATCGATCGCCACCAGTTCGCTCTTGTCTTCGATGTTGACGAAAATCTCGCCCTTGGCGTCGCTCGCAGCAAACTCCGGCTTGCCGTCTAGTTTGATCGTCGCCAGCACTTTCCCGCTGGCGGCATCGATCGCCGTCGAATCCTGGCTCCGTCCGTTGAAGGTGAAGACCCGCTTCGTAGCCGGATCGTAGAGAATTGCGTCCGGATTGTCGCCGACTTTCACCTTGCTGCTCGTCGCCAGCGTCTTGATATCGAAAATGCTGACCGTGCCTTCCCGTCCGTTGCTGACGAAGCCGCGTCCCAGTTCCTGCGCGAGAGCGATTCCATGCACTCCCGGCGTATCGGCAATGTCGCCGACGCTCTTGCCGGAATCCGCGTCGATCACCATCACGTGCGTCCCGCGGGAAATGTAGACCCGGCGCGCGTCGGAGTCGGTGGTCAGATAGTCCCAGCCGCCGTCGCCGCCCACTTTGTAAGTATTGACCACGTGGTATCCCGGACCAGCCGCAGCCCACGCCACCGCCGCCAGGGACACTCCGATTGCAGCTACCCACCACTTCGATTTCGTAGGCATGATTCCTCCTTGTGACTTTCGTTTAGAACAGTGGCACCGTGTCCTGGCTCGATCGGCCAGAGTAACTTCATTTCTGCATCAAACTCCCTAGGGTCCGACCCGAAGTAACTTTACCCCATTTCGGCGAGCAACCTAGACTCTTCATTATATGGATGTATCCCAGCCATCTTCGCCGGGACAAGACGCGCAGCCGCAAACCGCGCCGATCTCGGATCCGCGCCCGACTCCGGACTACGGTACGCTTGGTCCGTGCTCCGACATCGCGGCGGGCGGCCCAGATTCGGTCCCGTCCGCAGCCCCGCGCGTCGCGAACTCGACGCGCTTCGGGCCAGTGTACGCCGTAGCGATTGGAGTATTGTTCGCAGTCCTCGTCGGAGGCATCGGCAGCGCCCACGCCGCCTGGTACCGTCTCGCCAATCTCTTCTCCCTGCGCGGAAACGTCGCCGCGCCTGCTTCCCCCAAAGATCCGCGCCAGCTCGATCGTCTAAAACCGCAAACGCAAGCCGAGACCTTGCTCGAACTGGCCGTGCGCAATTCTGATGGTGCGACCGACCAGATTTCGTCACGGGTCGATCACTGGCAAGGGAAACTCAAGTGGAACTCACAGATCGCCACCCTGACCACCGCCGCGCTGAACTCCCGCGATATGCGTGTGCGTGAGTCCGGCATCGAGGTTGAACTTGCCGCATACGGCTTGGCGAAGAACTCCGCCAGTCTTGACTACCTGCTTAGAACCGCCGAGTCTCCCGATCACGCGCAAAAGATTTGGGCGTTGTGGGCTCTGGGCCTCATGGGCAATCGCGGAGTCGAACCCGACCGCATCGTACAGGTCTTGACCGCCCATCTGAAGGATTCCGACGAAGACTCCCGTCACTGGGCCGTCGAAGGCCTGGCCCTGGTCGGCACCACTGAGACAATCGAGCCTCTTTTGCAAACCATGCACAACGATCCCTCACCCTCGGTTCGAGAGAACGCCGCATGTAGTCTCGCCGACTCTGGCATGTTTACTCACGAACAGCGCCTCAGCGCCGTCCCGCAATTGCTCAACTATACTGACGATCCCTCGCTCGATGCCCGCACTCACGCCTGGGCCTTCCAGGCTCTCGGGGTCATCACCCGTCAGCACCTGCCTAACGATTCCTCCGCTTGGCGCAGCTGGTACGACTCGGCCAAGAACGACTGACCACAGCAACCTGTCCGCCGTTTGTTCAGCGTCGAACGTGTCTTTGTCGGCACCACTGGCTGTGACACAATCCATCTCCAGAGGAACACAAAGTCAGGAAGCTGGCTCAACCTCATGGACAAACTGAATGTAGTTGTTGCCCTCATCACCAGAGACAACGACTACCAGGCAGAACAGGCAGTAGCGGTAGCGGAAATGGCCGCCCGCCTCGGCGTCAACGTTCAGGTGATCTACGCCGACAACGATGCCGTCAATCAGACCCAACAACTCCTCAAGATCATTCAGGACCCGATCCAGCACCCCAGCGCCATTCTCGTGGAGCCTGTCGGCACTGGCATGCCTCAGGTTGCGAAGGCTGCTGTCGGAGCCGGTATCGGTTGGGGCATCATCAACAGCGATCCCGACTACATCGCCGACCTCCGCCGAAGTAGCGGAGTTCCAGTCTTCTCGGTCAGCACCGACCAATCCGAAGTCGGTAGGATTCAGGGAAAGCAACTCGGCGCCCTTGTCCCGGAGGGTAACGTTCTTTACATCGAGGGCCCCTTCAACAGCATGGCGACCCAACTTCGCACGAAAGGGATGCTCTCCACCAAGCCGGCAACTGTCGAATTGAAAATGCTCAAAGGCGACTGGACCGAGCGCAGCGCACATCAGGCCGCGAAGTCATGGCTCTCGCTGGGTTCCTCCCGGCAGCTTCAGATTCAGGCCGTCGTCTGCCAGAACGATGCCATGGCCATGGGAGCACGAAAAGCTTTTGCTGGCCTCACCGAGAAAGACCGCGAGCAGTGGTTGAATACTCCGTTCACGGGATGCGACGGTGTCACCAGGACCGGTCAGGATTGGGTACGCCGCGGACTGCTCAAAGCCACCATCATCACCGCTCCCGCTGCCGGAATCGCTCTCGAAATCCTGGCAAAAGCCGTCAACGCTGGTTCCATGCCGCCAGACCACACCCTGATTGCGCCCAAATCCTTCCCGGCTGTCGAAGAATTGTGTGGCAAGTCTCAAAAGGCGAGCTGCTAAAGGCGCGGGGGTTTTGGTGCGTGTGAGAACCAGAACTCCGCGAGAGTGTGGAACGAAACCTACCGAGAGCCGATAAGGGGCGCCAGTCTTCCTCCGACCGCCGTTAGACGCTTCGCTGGAGCTAGATTTCCAGCCAGTTCCCTGACATTTCCTGGCGCAGCCGCTCCATTTGCATTTTCAGCTTTTCCTGTTCCTGTTTGAACTTTTCCTGCTGCGGCTTCCATGCTTCCCTGAGTTTCTCGGCCTGCTCCCGCATCTTTGTCTGCTGGCCGCAGAGCGATTTGCGGAAGGCTTCCGCAGACTTGCGCGCATCTTCGACGGCTAGCACCATCTCCGGCCGCAGCTTGGCCACTTCCCTCTGCACTTCACTGCTCAGTTCGACGGCGGACTCGGCATTGATCTCCTGATCCAGGCTTTCTTCCTCCAGAAGGTCGCCCGATTCCTTGCGCTCAGGGAACGACAGATTCAGGTTCTGCTCCTTCTTGTCGCGGACCACGCCCACGCTGACCGAGTTGCCCGTGCGTGACTTCACCGCGTGCGTAAAGTCGCTGGTGTCGTGCACTGGTTGGTCGTTGACCTTCACGATGACGTCGCCGGCGCGGAAGCCCGCTTTCTCCGCACGGCTGCCTTTCTCCACCGAGCGCACCAGCACGCCATTGCCGTTCTTCACCCCGAAGAACTCTCCCAGTTGCGGCGTGATGTTTTCCATCATCAGTCCGCTGCGCGCCGAGGAAGTGACCACCACCATGTTGATCGAAGGAATATCAATGTCGGGTATGAAATGGATGTCCGGCATCTCGAAGTGAAATTCCTTGACCTTGTGGTTCTTCATGGCGAACTCGTTGTGTTTGTCGGCCAGTTGTACCTTCACGGTCACGGGCTGACCGTCGCGGCTCAGGCCAAACGTAACCACACGGCCCGCTGGCGTCTCATGGATCATGCGCCGCAACTGCGCCCCGCTCTCGATGCTCGTGCCGTTCATGGTAAGGATGACGTCGTGCTCCTTGATGCCCGCTTTGCCCGCGGGAGCATCCTGGTCAACCATGGTTACCTCAACACCCTTCTCTTCTTTCAGCTTCAAAGCGCTCAGGCGCTCCGTGGTCACGTCGGTGATGTCCACCCCGAGATAAGACCCGGTGCCGCCCTCTTCGGTGGAGAACACCCACGGCTGCGCCGGGGGGTCCACCGACCAACTCTGCGCGGCATAAGAAAAGCTGAGCAGTAACGGCAACATCACGATGCTTGTCAGAACGTATCTACGCATGGTCATTCCCTCAACATGTTTTGGCTGGGGCTCGCAGGTTCGTGGCCGCGAGCCTCTCGAATCCGCTCAACGGCTGGCGCGCTTGATACAGATGTCGCCAGTCGACGTGTGCACCTTGAGCATCGGGCCTCCTCCGTTCAGCTTGCCCTCCGCCGTCAATGTTCTCGGCTCCCACTGGCTGCCTTCGCTGCTGATGTGGATATCGGGAAAGTCGGAGGTGATGTGGTGCCCGTTGCCCATGTCCACGCTGGCCCGCACGTTGATGGCTACATCCGAAGCGATGTAGACGGTGATGTCGCCCGCTCCGGTTTCCAGATCAGAATCGTGGCGGTCGCTGCCAGTGTTCACCAGCTTCACCGTAATCCCGCCCGCGCCTGTTTCCGCCTGGGCTGAAGGCACACCGTACAACTCAATGCCGCCTCCCCCTGTTTCCGCGTGAACGTGTCCTTTGGCCGAGGCCAGGCGGATGGTACCGCCCCCGGTCTCAATCTCGGCTGAACCACCAATGTCGCTCAGGTCCACGCTCCCGCCGCCGGTCGAAACTTTCACCTTGCCATTGCACTGGCGCACTTCAATGCTGCCGCCGCCGGTTTCAATCGTCGCGCCCTGTGCCCCGGACTGAATCTCGACGCTGCCGCCGCCGGTCTCGGCCACTACCTTGCCATTCGCGTGACGCACTTCGATGGAACCGCCGCCAGTGTGCAATCCAAGTTCGCCGCTGACGGTGCCCACGTCGATCGAACCGCCGCCGGTCTCAGCGTAGACGCCCGCTCCGATGTCGTCGAGACGCAAGCTGCCGCCGCCACTCTGCGCCTCTACACGTCCGGTGACACCCGTTGCGTCCACGTTGCCGCCTTCGGTTTCGAGCTTCACCAGCGCCATTTCACGAGGAACATTTATGGAGAACTCGCCAGAAAAATGCCGTGGCTGTCTTCCCCCCTGCCAATCGCCCACGATCCAGGCGGTGTCGCCCTTCACGTACGCGGTTACTTTGTACTGCTCGAACTGTCGGCGCGCGTCCTGCTCGGAGGAAGTCTTGAAGTTCGTATGAACGACATAATTAATGCCTTGCTGCTGCCCACCGCGCACGACTACCGAACCCATGTCAACCTTGACTCTCAAAATCTTGACCGCTGTCAGCGATCCGGTGATCCGCTGACCCCAGGTTCCGCCTTCCCGGGATATCTGTGTTTCCTGCGCCTGGGCCACCGGAACGAGGACCAGCGGCGCAAGCAGGACCAGCACTGTGGCCAGCCCAACGACTTGTAGCGAACGTTTCAAAATAACCACCTCACTTCTCGCGATACGTCAGCGAATGTTCTCGTTCTTCGAATCCCTAATCAATCTCCGGCAACTGCGCCAGCATGGTGCGAGCCTGCGACTTGATGTACGTGCTCTGATCCTTCGCAGCCAGCGCCATCAACACGCCGCGCACGCTGCCGTCGGCCTTCACCGGCTCGATCAACCGCAACGCCTCGATGCGCACACCGGAATTTCCATCGTTCACCAGAGCCCGAAGCACCGCATCGCGCACGTTCGTATCGTTCTTGACGTAATTCCCCAGCGCGTCCAAAGATTTCAACCGCACTCCCGGATTCGTGTCATTTTGCAGTGCATACATCAGCGCCTCACGCACCTGCATGTCGCCGCTCCTCTGCGCCAGCAGATCAACGGAGTCCACGCGCACACCGGAGTTGAAGTTGTTGCGCGCCGCGTACAGCAGCAGTTGCTGGATCTTCTGTTCGTTCAGCGAACCCTGCGCTTCCTGCGTGGAAACCGTGTTGTACTTGATGCTGACCTGATCCGTACCGGGCACAGGAGTAACGGAATCGATGCCTGTGATCGAGGATTCGTTGGGAACAGCGGTCGTAGTGTTCGTTGCAGTCGTCCCGCCAGTCGTTGATGTGTGTGGTCCGTAGAGCTTGTACGTGGTTCCAACTCCACCGGCAAATCCCAGAATCAGAATCGCCGACGCCAGCGCGGGCGAGAACCGCACCTGCCGCAACCAGTTCGCCGGATCGAACGCCAACCGACTGAAGAAGCTGCCCTGCGGAGCCGTCTCCAGCGCTTCCTGCAGGCGCATGCGCGAGGCCGCCACCAGATTGGGCGTGGGATCGGCCGCGCGATCTTGCGCGAGCAGCGCGTGAAAGTCCTGCTCCGCCTTCAGTTCGGCTGCGCAATCGGCGCAGCGGACCACGTGCTGCTCCAGTTCGTGGCGGGCGTCGTCCGCCAGTTCGCCATAAACCTGAAGCACAATATTTTCTCGGACCCATTCACATTTCATAATTGCGCCCCCTCGGGGGATCTTCTGTCTTATGTGGGGACAGCCGCCCTCGGCTGTCCGCCGGGCTTTAGCCCGGCTCTTGCCTATCTCATATCCGCCAGCGCCCCGCGCAACTTCTGCGTGGCGCGGAAGAGCGTATTCTTGGCGGTCTCTTCCGTCGTATGCAAAATCTCACCCACGGTCCGCAGCTTCAATCCGTGATAATGCTTCAACTCAAACACCATGCGTTCGCGCGGTGTCAGTTTCTCTAGTGCTCCAGCGATGCGTGCGCCCAACTGCCGCCGCATCAAATCTCGCTCCGGATTCGCTCCTGCGCGTGCATCCGGCACCTGATCAAGCAAGTCGTACTCGCCGCCCGAGGCGTCCTTCGCGACCGGAGCGTCCTCCTTGCGCACGTTCTTCTTGCGCAAGTGATCGAGACACAAATTCGTCACGATCCGATAAATCCACGTGTAGAAGGAACACTCGAACCGGAAATTTCCGATGTTCTTATAGGCCTTGAGGAAGGCGTCCTGGTAAACGTCCTGAGCGTCGTGCTCAGTCCCAGTGAGGTGGAGAGCGAGGCGCAACACCGCCTGATCGTAGTGACGAACGAGTTCCTCGAAGGCGGCGCGGTTTCCGCGCTGCGCCTCTCGGATCAGCATCGTGTCGTCTATGCGGCGTTCTTGCGCAGCCATGCGGCCCCGCGTGGGGTCCTGGTTCTCACTGACTCTGCTACCGCTGACCGTCTCCGCCCGCTCGCTTTTCTCTTTCGAGTGGGCCCGTCCGCCAACCGCAAGGGGTACAACCAGTACACCTGCCGGCATGTGTCGTCGTGTCCTCTACCTGCCCGTATTTGCCGTATCCGGGCTTGCACAGGAATAGACGGGGCGTCAGTGGAACCGTGAGCAGAAATTATAGGCTCTACAGGAGATTTTGGGGGGACCTAGGTCATTCTGGGACAAAGATTTAGGGGGGAAACAGAACACCCGCCAACAGAGTTGGCGGGCGGTTTGGCACGGGAAATGCCCCGATTGTCAGGCACAGGATGGCCTGCGGGGAATTGAAGACATGCGGTTTAGAACTTCTGCCTTCAACCATTTTCGTCCTTCGATGACAACCCAAGAGGTGGTTGCAGTAGTTCTTTCTTCCTCTTCTCGTGCGCGGCGATGACCTTTCTTATCGGCTCTTCCGTCGGAAGGTCTTCTGGCATCGTCCCTCCGATTCTTCTAATAGCGTCCCGCACTTCGGCACCCACGGAACGGTGGGTCTCAATTGCTGAGCCTTCCCCTTGAATTCGTTCACGCTCCAACTTCTGCTGCGTTTGCGTAATGCGGAATTCGTTGGCTGCCAATTCAGCATGTCCAGCTCTGTCCAGCAAATCCGCTGCTTGAGGAAGATGTTTGCGGCTCTTGATCTCCTTGAGGCCCATTCCGTATAGCCCACGATAGCCAGCATCAGTAAAGATCCCCATTCTCCGAACGCCAGCATTGACAGCCGTCCCGGCTAGCACATTGTTTCCGCGGCGCACTCGGTCTCGAAGAGCGATGCGCTTCTCCTGGTCGCGCAGTTCCTGTCTGCGGGTTTGCGCTGCGAAGTATGATTGAGCGGTCGAGATTTCAGCCTTTCGGGAATCTCCGTTCATTGTCACGAGGTAGCATGCGTATCGGGTGAGATAGCAGTCTGCCCTTGCTAGTTTTGCGCCCTTTCCGCCACTTATCATCTTCGTGGTGTCACGAAAGTGATATATAACTTTGAACCCTGCGCTTTCACAGGCCATCCTTGCTTTCTGAATGACCGCATAGAAATTCTCCCATGTGTCATAGCCAAGGATGGCTTGAATGTCGCGACCCATCCAATAGTCTTCGCCATTGGGGGCTAACTGCTTTATTTCTTCCAGCGCCTTGACGGTTGAATCCAGGGAATCCATACAAATGCCTCCCAACTGTGCATTCACGCTCGCGGGGATTGGAAAATACACCCATCACTTTCCCACTTCTACACCATATTGCTTTTGAGTTCCAATCATTTTACAATGTCGAGGTCTGAGGGGAATGGAGGGCGAAAATGGGATTACGAGAAAACTTTCAGAGATTGGTCGACAAGAAACAGCAAGAAATTCGCGCCCTTGAGATGCAGCTGCGTGAGGCCAGTGCCTATATTCAAGCCTTGCAAGATTCGATGAAGTTACTGCCGCGTGATCCCGTGACGAATTCCGGATCGGAGTATGTCCTCCGCGAGGGCAGCACTCTTGCGAAAACGCGTGATCTACTTAGAAAGTCCGGAACGCCGCTGCCCATCAGTGAAATCCTTAGACTGCTTGGCAAACCTCAAGACACAAAACACCGTATTTCGCTGGCTGGAACTTTATCCGGGTATGCGCGAAAGAGGCGCGTGTTCGCGAAGACAGCTCCCAATACTTTTGGCTTGCTTGAATTCGGTACTCCAGCGCAAACGGAGGAAGACGAACTTCCCGCCGAATTCGGGAGTATGGCCCAGTAGGCAAAGCAGAGGCGCCTGGACAACTACTACTCCGCGACTACTTCCTTCTCAATGACCACCTTCAAATGCGCGGTCACGTCCTTGTGCAGCTTTACTGGGACGGTAAACTCGCCCATGGTCTTCAGCGGCTCGTGCAGTTGGATCTTGCGGCGATCCACGTTGAAGCCCTTCTTGGTCAGCGCGTCGCCGATGTCGCTCGACGTGACTGAACCAAAGAGCTGATCGTGCTCGCCCGTGCGCCGCTGGAACGACACCGAGACGCCGTCGAACTGCTTGGCCAATTCCTCGGCCTGCGTTTTCTCTTTGGCGGAGCGGCGCACCGAAGCGGCCTTCATCTGCACGATGACGGCCTTGTTGCCCTCGTTGGCCTGAATGGCCAGCTTGCGCGGCAAAAGATAATTCCGCCCATATCCTTCCGCGACCTTCACCACATCGCCGCGGGAACCGAGTTTCGCGACATCTTCTTTCAGAATGACTTCCATGGGAATAACTCCAATTTGTTAGCTATTAGCTGTTAGCTCTTAGCCTTTGGCCAAACCCTTCGCCCCGGCTCGATTGAGCTAAGAGCTAAAGGCTAATGGCTAAAAGCTGCCCTACGATGCCCGTCCCGCAAACGGCAGCAGGGCGATGTTGCGTGCCTTCTTGATAGCCGCCGACAGCCGGTGCTGGTGCGGTGCGCACACACCCGTCAGGCGCCGCGGCACGATCTTGCCGCTCTCGGCGACGAATTGCCCGAGCATGCGGTAATCCTTGTAGTTGATGTCTTCCAGTTTCTCGACGCAGAACTTGCACACTTTCTTGCGCCGGAAAAACTTGCGTCCGCCTTCGCGCGGAGGACCGCCGGGTCCGCGTCCGCCACCGCTGCCAAATCGCGGACGATCTCCCCCCGACCTTGGACCTTCACTCGAACGCGGTCTCTCGCTCGGAGCCGATTGCTCTGGTGCTTTTGTCTCGTCAGCCATAATTCTCACTCTCCTTCGGATCTTCAGTAAGGCCCGCAAGGGGCCAGGGATCAGGGATTAGGGGCCGTCGACTCCAGCAAAGAGGGGCGCAAATCCCTAGCTCCTCACCCCTAGCCCCTAGTTTCAAACCGTCGCCGGAGCTTCCGCCGCAGGTGCAGCAGGCTCTTCGGCCGCAGCAGGCGCCGCCGGAGCAGCCGGCTGCGCGCTTACTTTCTTGCGTGCATCACGCAGCTTCTTGATCTTGTCCAGCCGCTTCTGCTCCTCATCAATCCGCACGGTGAGGAACTTGATGACCGGCTCGGTCACGCGCAGGCGGCGCTCCAGCTCGTGAATCACTGCGCCACCGCCCTCCACCACCATCAGGACATAAATGCCCTCGTGGAACCGGCGCACTGTGTAGGCCAAACGGCGCTTGCCCATCTTGTCGACCTTCTGCACGCTTCCGCCCGACGCGGGCACAACCGACTGCAGGTTCGAAATCAGTTTGTCCAGATCCTCTTCTGTCATATCCGGCCGGACAATAAACATCAGCTCATAAATACGATTCATTCGTTGTCTCCAAACTTCTGCTCGGGTCAGGGGCTAGGGGTCAGGGTGAGCAAAACCCCGGTCGGGCTTTACTGACCCCTGGCCCCTAGTCCCTAGTCCCCTCGTCTTTCCGGTTGAAGCGGTTCATCGCCGCCGCCGGACCCTCTTTCAAAATCACCTTCACCGCTTCTTCGGCAGTGTCCAGAATTCCGTCTACCACTTTCAGTTCCGCTTTGCGCAACGGCGTCAACAAGTAACTTTCACCGTCGCTCACTTTGTGATCCGGGGCCACGCCGATCCGTATGCGCAGAAAATCCTGCGTACCCAGCGCCCCGATAATCGACTCGATGCCGTTATGCCCCGCCGAACTCCGCCGTGTATGAATCCGCAGCGTGCCCAGCGGAAAATCCAGCTCGTCCTGAATCACAATCAGGTCCGACTCCGGCTTCGCCTCGTACTCCTGCACCAGTTCCCGCACCGAGACGCCACTCAAGTTCATGTACGTCTCCGGCTTGGCCAGCAGCACCGTCTGATCGCCAATCACCGCCCGCGCCGTCAGCGCCCGGCACTGCCGGTTTCTGACTTCCACTCCCAGGTTCCCGGCGATCCGATCAATCGCCAGAAAGCCCAGGTTATGCGGCGTGAGTCGATACTCGTCACCGGGATTGCCGAGACCGACGATCAGTTTCACGCGGATTAGCCTGTGTGGGGCCGGGTCTCAGACCCGGCCGCCGAGCGAAGCTCGGCCGCTCTCCCCACGAAGCTATTTCTTCTCCTTCTTCTCGGCCTTCTCCGGCTTCGCTGCCGGTGCCTCGGCGCCTTCTTCCTCGGTCTCCTGCTTGCCCTTCTTGATGACTTCGGGCTCGGCCGGGGCTGCCGCTTCTGCCGCAGTCGCGTCGGGCGTGGCCACCACTTCTTCCTTCACCGAGGTCACGTGCGCCACGGGCTGATTCGCATCCGTAATGAACTTGAGCTTCTCCGAGTGCGGCAACTCCGAAACGCGCAGCACTTTGCCAAACGTGAGCTGGCTGACGTCGGCATCGATGTGGCTTGGAATATCGCCGGGCAAGCACTCGATCTCAACCTCGCGCAGCATCTGTTCCATGATGCCGCCCTCCTGCTTCACGCCCGCCGCCTCGCCCACCAGGAAGATAGGCACGCTCACCTTGAGGACCTTGTCCAGGGCAATGCGCTTCAGGTCGATGTGCAGCAGCTTGCCCTTGATGGGCTCGTACTGCCAGTCGACAATCATGGCCTTGGAGCGCTCGCCGCCGTCGAGAGCGAGATCGAAAATCGTGTTGTGACCGGTCTCCGAGTTCAGGATTCGCTGTACGTGCCGCGGATCCACGCTGATCGAGAGCGAGTCCTTGCCCGCTCCATAGACTACGGCCGGAATCTTTCCGCCACGGCGCACGGCGCGGGCGTCATTCTTCGTACCCGCTTCCCGCGGTTGCGCTTCCAGTGTGTTCTGTTCCAATGCAGTCGCCATAAATTTGAATTCCTGTCTGAAAAAATTGTCATCCTGAGGCGACGGGTTCTTGTCGCCGAAGGATCTGTGCGAGCCGCGCGAAGCGTCGCGTTCTTTGCGACGCAATAATCGCGCGCTTGGCTCGCTTCCCTATTTGCCCTAAGTAAACAACTTGCTAACCGAGGTCTCTTCGTGATTGGCCTGAATCGCCCGGCCAATCAATCCCGCAATCGAGAGGACCGTGATCTTCCCTCCCTTTTCGGTGCGCGCCGCGTCGGCCTCATCCGTGAGAGGGATCGTGTTCGTGACCACCACTTCCTGAATCACCGAGTTCCGGATGTTCTCGACCGCCGGCCCCGAAAGCACCGCATGCGACGCACAAGCGTAAACCGACGTCGCACCGTTCTCCATCAACGCCGCCGCAGTCTTTACCAGCGTTCCGGCCGTGTCGATCAAGTCGTCGATGATCAGGCACGTGCGACCGTTGACGTCGCCGATCACGTGCATCACTTCGGCTACATTCATCTCCACGCGCCGTTTGTCGACGATGGCCAGGGCCGCATCGACCTTCTTCGCGAAAAACCGCGCCCGCTCCACGCCGCCCGCATCGGGCGAGACTACCGTCAGATTCGGCAAAGCCAGCTTCCGGAAGTGATCCACCAGCACCGGTGAAGCGAACAAGTGGTCCACCGGAATATTAAAAAATCCCTGCAACTGTGGCGTATGCAGATCCACGATCAACGCCCGATGCGCACCCGCCGTAGTCAGCAAATCGGCGACCAGCTTCGACGAAATCGGGCTGCGCGGTTTGTCCTTGCGGTCCTGCCGGGCATACCCGAAGTACGGAACTACCGCCGTGATGCGCCGGGCCGAAGCGCGCTTCAGCGCATCGATCATCAGCAGCAACTCCATCAGGTGCTCGTCCACTGGACGGCACGTCGGCTGCATCACGAACACGTCGCAGCCGCGCACGTTCTCCTGAATCTGGACGTAACACTCGCCGTCCCTGAAGCGAATCACCTGAGCCTGCCCGCGTTGCATCCCGAGAAAGTGGCAGACTTCATCGGCCAGATGCTCGTTCGCTGTGCCGCTGAAAATCTTGAATTTCTCGTCCACGCGCGGACGCTGCTTCCGCTCCGCTTTTTCGTCGGTCACCGGTGGACTCTTTTTTTCAACTTTCTCAGTCTTGTCGGTCGGCGTGACTAAAGTAGCCATGGTTGTCTCTGGGCTCCTGGCTTGCTCTTAGCTCTTAGCCTTTAGCTCTTGGCTTGAAGCCCGGACTCCGTGCTCGTTTGAGCCAAGAGCCAAAAGCTAACAGCCAAAAGCGATTCTCTGGCTGGGCCGCTAGGATTCGAACCTAGACAAAGTGCTCCAAAGGCACTTGACCTACCATTAGTCGACGGCCCAGTGAAACCAATTGTCGATTTTCGATTGCTGATCGAACCCCACAGGGGCTCTCTAATTGTCAATCAACATTCAAAAATCAACAATCAAAAATTCACCGACGACCACCGCGCCCGCCCCGAGCCACAAACCATGTGGGGATGGCCGCCTCGGCCGTCCAGCGAAGGCGAAGCCGAGCGCCGCCCACGCTAACTCTCATCTCGCAACCACCCGTCGCCAGTAAGCCCGCCGGGTCAGCGTTGCCGTCGCCTGCGCCGCCCAGCCTTGCTTCCGGAGCTCAGCCGTCGCCTGCACGGCCGCCTCTCGCGAAGCAAACAGCCCGTACAGCGTCGAACCGGAGCCCGACAAGGACGCATATTTCGCGCCCGCGCGCAGAAGCGCACGCTTCCCTTCACTCAGCTCGGGATATTCAGGAAAGACGACCTGTTCGAAGTCGTTCTCAATCCCAGCCCGGACAAGCCAGAGAAGCGGATTCTCGGCCCGGCCCCCTCTTGCAAAGAAATCAGAAGGAGCACCGGAGTAAAGCCCGCTCAGCCACGCCGACAAGCCACGGCCAAGCTCATTCATTCTATCGGAGGAGCCCGAACCCGTCAATTTCGGTCTCGAATCACCACCGCTAGTGGAGGGACGGACGCCCTCGTCCGTCCCCGAGCGAAGCTCGGCCGGGGTCGGTTTTGATTGTGTGGGGCCGGGTCGTGATGGTGTGGGGCCGGGTCCTTGACCCGGCCAAGCCGGGCGAAGCCCGGCTGCCTCTCGACTCGAAGCTGAGAGGCTGTGCCCCTGCGGTTCGCGGGCGGGGGCACCCGCGCCACATAACCGATCCCACTCCGCAAACGCCTTCGGAGTTGACACGCCAATCTCGGGAGTCACAACGACGCAAGCCATCGCCGGCAAATCCTGCACAGGATAGACCTGCTCCCCCCGCCCCACCCCAAGCACGGTCCCGCCCACCAGAAACAACGGCAAGTCCGACCCAACCTCCGCGGCAATTCGCAGCTTTTCCGCGGCTGGCAAGGCTTTGTTCAGGGCCCGCTCCAACCCCAGCAGAGTAGCCACCGCATTCGCCGAAGCCCCGCCTAATCCGCCCTGCACCGGCAGCCGCTTCTCAATGTCGATGACCACGCGCCCCTTCCCGCGCAGAGCGTGCATCGCGCGCTCAACGATGCGAAAGCAGGTATTCGACTCGTCCCTCGGTACGCGCGGATCAGCACAGCGAATCTCAATTCCGGTCCCGCGCCCCACGCTCACGCGTATCAGGTCGTGCAGCCCAATCGTTTGATACACAGTGAGCAGTTCGTGGAACCCATCGCCCCGCGCGGCGCCAATGCGCAGTCCAAGATTGATCTTCGCGAATGATCGCACCGTCACGATCATGAGATCGTCATTGTACAATCCTGACTCGAACCGCCGCCTAAGGGCCGCTTGATCTCTCGATCCAAAGCGCCAGTGCTGCTGATCGCTGTTGCGATGGTTCTGCCTACTACCATCTCGCGCCTGCCAATGCCCGCCTCGTGTGGGACCGCATCCCAATCATGATCGTCTTCATGGCTCTGCTTGCGGCGGTGATCGCCGAGCGCATAAGTGTGCGCGCCGGACTGGGACTCTTTCCGGTATTGGAGGTCGCTCGTGTTGCGAGCGTGCTGGTGTGGCGCGCCGGCGAACTACAGGGCCACGGCGACCTCCGCTTTTATGCCGCAGTGCAGGTGTATGCCATCCTGGTTCTGCTGCTCGTGTTGCTGGTTCCTCCGAGGTATACGCGAGGCTCCGACTTTGCTGCAGCGGTCGGCTTTTACGTCCTCGCAAAGATTCTGGAAGAAACTGACCGCCAGGTCTTCGCCCTGGGACATCTCGTCAGCGGACACACACTGAAGCATGTCGCCGCCGCCGCGGCTGGGTATTGGATCGTGAGAATGTTGCAGAAAAGGGCCGTATTCAACGGCTACCCAATGCCAGTTTCGTAGCAGTATCGGCGATCCACGATAGCGTAGTCATTGACCCTGCCCCGGCAGTTCAGCGACAGCCTTCTCGCTTTTCTTCACCCTACCAGCCGCCGCAGCCGCTTGTGCCGCATGAAGATTCTTAGGGAGGTGCCAGTCGATCAGTTCAGTCGAGACTTCAGGTTTGGTCTTTCCAGCCTTGAACAACTTCTGAATGTTGTTGAGATAGTGACAGTAGACAGAAATGTGATCGAAGTATCCCCCATTCTTGTATGGCTTAAGGAACTCAGGATCGGGTCCGAGTACGATCACTTGCATCATCGTCGAAAAGGATGCGTGCGCCGCACTATTGATCTGAGCCATCGCGGAGAATGTGCCATACGTGAGTCCGGGCTGCACAACGTCCAGTAATCCCTTTCCGCCAAAGATCGACTTATTGACCTTCTTGTACATGGCGCTGAAGCTGTTCGGCGTTGCATCCGACACAATATGTATCACTTCATCGGGCGTGGCAACGAACAACGCATACAACGCACGAATATATAGCTCCTCCTGTTGGCGGCTACGAGTTAGGAGCGCGAAGCGACGATCAGCGGCTAAGTCCGCAGCCATCGACTTCCCAAGCTCAGCTATTGCCCCCAGCGTCCACTGTGCAACCTTTGCTGAATCAGACATGTTCTGATCGAGTGCCTTCACGATTGGATCGTTGGTATGTGGCGCTTGCGTCCTGCATCCCGGCACTGAACAGAACGGATTTACTTTCGGCTTCTTTGTCATCATGCGGCAAGGGTACGCCGCTGATACGATCGAAATCCAGTGTTAGTAGCTTAGCCGCGGCGCTTGTACAGAATAGCGAACTCGAACCCAGTGTTTGGAGGGAATAACTCAGCGACTTTGCGCAGGCGCTCGGCCAGCGCCGACGGCGCCAGCAGCGGGTAGTCGCGCTCGCGCAGATCGTAGTAGTCCACGTCGAGATACAGCGACAGCAAATAAATCGAAATCGTGTCAGAGAACGTGGCTTCCAGATATTCGTTCTTGTAGCGCTCGGCGTCGGGACCATTGGCTGTCGCCAGTTTGCGCGCCTCCCAGGCATCGAGCGAAGTTTCGCCGCGAAGTCCCGCTTCGACCTGGCTCCACGCCAGCTCGCTGAACTCGCGCGAGACGCCGGCGCGCTCGACCAGCGCGTGCCCTACGTTGATATAGAACTCGAAGGCGACGGAAAACTTGTCGTCCATCAGCCGAGTCGAGATGAACACGCACTGCGAGTCGCCCAGGTTCAAGTTGCGATGGCAGACGGCGTTGTCGCTGAGAGCAACGTCGTAGCGGTCGGCGATCACCGTTTCCTCGCCCTGGCTCACCGTCAGCGGGACGAAGTAATACGCCTTGCGCTCGAGCGCGGTCGCGACCTTCGTGGGGACGGCTGCGACCATGCGCTCCAGATCGAACGAGTTCACCGCAACCTCGCCCGCCATGGCGTAGCAAATCCCGTTCGGCGCCTGGGACACAGGCGTGAGCCGGACGACTTCGGCGGGGCTGCGCGTGATGGCTGGAGCTGCCTGCGACATGCTTACTATTTTATACACTAGCGTGGATCGGGTTCGGCCCCACGGAGGGAGGATTCCGCCGTCATGAAAGAGTTTCCGGAGTTCATGAAGCAGCCAGTTAACCGGATCGCCAGCGGGAGCCAGGCGACTCCCGGCGTGGAAGGGTATGTGTTCGATGGAGCGGAAGGGAGCCAGATGGCGTTCTGGACGTGCCGCGAGACAACGGCCTCGGCGGCACACGCGCACGAGTTCGACGAATACATGGTCGTGGTCGAGGGCTGCTACACGTTGATCATCGGTGGGAAACGGATTCCCATCACGGCGGGAGAGGAGTACTTCATCCCGCGCGGTGTGGTGCACGGCGGGGAGGTTGTGGCGGGGACGAGGACCATTCACGCGTTTGGAGGGCATCGTGCCGACCGCGTCAAGGAGAGGTCGAATTAGTAAAATGGATGCTGAGCTTATGTCCCCCCCACCTGTAGCCCGCCCACCTCGCTGGTACACCATTCCGGTGCGCGTCTGCGTGGTCACGTTTATTGCAACGCTGCTGTGCTTTGCTGTGAGTCTGCTGTTTGCCATCCTGGGCACCGTGATTCTCGCGGCGCTGCGTGGCGTGCATCCCGACATGCGGATCGCCTACCGTCACATCGCGTTGCCCGTGGCGCTGGTTTTGGGAAGCGTTGTGTTTGTGATCGCGCTGATCACCGAGATCAGACATTACCGCCAGGCCAAGGCTCTGCTGGCGATTGAGAGAATGGGCTAGCACAGCATGTGGGGACGGCCGCCTTCGGCTATCCGGCCGGGCAAAGCCCGGCAAGTTTTCCCTGCTGCCAGGGCGCTACAATCGAGACCATGCCACCGCGCATCGCAATCCCCATACCGCACTCGACCGACCGCGAGTATGGAGCGCGTGCGATTCCGCAATACGAGCGCGCGGTTGAACTGGCCGGGGGCGAACCGATTCGCATTCCGCTCGACCAGAACGCGACCGAGGTCATGAAGACGATCGAGCGCTGCGACGGAGTGCTTTTGCCCGGCAGCAATGCCGACGTGGATCCCGCCCGGTTCAACGCTCCGCGCTCGCCGCACACAGCCGCCGCCGATCCGCAACGCGATGCCGTGGACGATCTGCTGCTGGAGGACGCGTACAAGACACGCAAACCTGTGCTGGGCATTTGCTATGGCCTGCAGAGCCTGAATGTTTTTCGCAGGGGATCGTTGATTCAGCACATACCGGATTTTCTGCCGGCGGAGACGCGCGCGAAGGTGAACCATGACGCGGGGAAGAAAGTCTCGGTCGCGCACACCGTCGAGATTGAACGGAACTCCAGGCTGGTAGAAATCGTCACCGGCGGCAACGACAAGAACAGGGAAGGGCACGGCTTCAGCCGTGGCGATGCGGACTCGGCAAGAAAAAAGGCATCAGCCCCTGGGGGGAAACTCGTCGTCCCGGTCAACTCTTCGCACCATCAATCCGCCGACGTGGTTGGCGAAGGTCTGCGCATTGTGGCCCGCTGCCCTAACGACGGCATCATCGAAGCGGTGGAGGGAACTTCGCTCGATCATTTTGTGGTTGCGGTGCAGTGGCATCCTGAACGCTCGGTGAATGAGGATGCGGCTTCGCTGGCAATTTTTCGGGCCCTGGTGGAAGCTGCGAAGTGACGCATCTGCCTGTCTCGTTAGCTTTTCTCTCGCCGCTCCGCTGCTTGGAGCGCTTCGTATCTTCCACTCTTTAAGACGCGATTGAGCACATAGGACTCCTAGGTCGTCTTCCGCCGTGTGGTCCTCTTCTGCTTCTCCACCTTCTCCAGCAGGACGACCACGTGCGCGATGGCGGCGTTGTCCAGATTGAGCCCTTCGGGCGTCTTCGCTTTCAAGCCGACGCAATCGCAATGCACACCGAGCAACTCCGCGACGCGGGTGCGGATCGTCGCGGCGTGTGGGCCGATCTTGGGAGCGGCCAGGATCAGGCTGGCATCCATATTGGCGACGCTGTAACCCGCGTCCTGCACGCGCTTCAACGCCTCGCGCAGGAAGATGACGGAATCTGCGCCCTTCCACTTCGGATCTGACGGCGGAAACAGGGCTCCGATATCTGGCGCGGCGATGGCGCCGAGCAGCGCGTCGGTGATGGCGTGCAGCAGCACGTCGCCATCGGAGTGCCCCCCGAGGCCTTTGTCGTGCTCCAGTTTGATTCCGCCAATCTTTAGGGGAACGCCGGGGCGAAATTCGTGGGAGTCAAAACCGTAGCCGATGCGGGTCGCTGGTCGTTGGTCGTTAGTCGTTGGCATTTGGTGGCTAGGGCCGATCCGCGCGAATCCGCGAGAATCTGTGGATCATTTTTTTAAATAGAACTCCGCCAGGTCCATATCTGCCGGGGTTGTGATCTTGATATTTCTCGGGGAGCCCATGACGACCGCTACTTCGTGGCCGGAGCGCTCCGCCAGCGAAGCCTCGTCGGTGCCCATGAAACCGTCGGCGGCGGCCTCGTCGAAGGCTTTCTTGATCACGTCGTAGCGAAATCCTTGGGGCGTTTGCGCCAAGACGACAGCGGCACGGGGAATGGTGGCTTTGATGATCGCTCCTTCGGATGTGCGTTCCACTTGCTTCACGGTGTCGACCGCGGGCAGACCGGCGATAGCGGCGCCGTACTTCCTGGCGGCCTCGATCACTTCGTGGATGATCTCCGCTGTAACCAGCGGGCGGACTGCGTCGTGCACGAGCACAACGTCATCGGCGGCGGCGGAGACAGCGTTGAGCGCGTGCTGAACCGACTGTTGCCGGTGCTCGCCGCCGACGACCACTTCGACCTTTTTGTTCAGCACGTCCTTCACATCTGTGCGAAGGCGCTCGCGGAATCCCTTAATTTCGTTTTCCCGCAAGGCGATCCAGATTTCGCTGACAGCATCGACCGCGGCGAACTTGCGCAAAGTATGAATCAGGATCGGCGTGCCCGCCAAGTCGGTGAACTGTTTGGAGGGATGCGGCTTTTTCGTCTTCGCATCCATGGCGCTGGGCATGGGAGCCATGCGCGTCCCCAAGCCTGCAGCCGGAATAATCACGATCACCTTCATAGCGGGGTGTAAGTATACGAGTGCGGAGATGGGAGTTCAAATTGAGGCATTCACCGCCGAGCACGCCGAAAGCTCGGGAAGATTAATGGCCCTGAAGCCGACCGCCGTTTCTTGCCCCTCCTTACCCGTCGTGAGGTCGCCGGGACCACGGTTAATTGTGGCCTTCAAACCCTCCGCCTGCCTGCCACATCCGGGAACTTTTTTCCCGGTTCGGGGTCGGTAAAACCGTCCGCCACCTTCGTCCCTTTTTTGCAAGGCCCGCCCTGTCAGTGGTTTAGGAGCGCCAGATGGCTGGCACGTCGATTGCGACTGCACGTCTACCGCCTCGGTCTGTTTGCCACCCGAAGCACTTGGCCCGACCGCGGTCCGGAGAAGTACCATGAAACAGAATCAGTTCTGGATCGAGATCGTCGCACTCGGCACGGCGATAGCCTGTGCCCTCGCTCTGCTGATCGCAACTCTGGGAGCCGCAGCCGTGGCCGTCGGCGGGCGGGAAGCCGGACAAGCGGCCGAATCTGGTCCCGCCTCCAAGACCTACCAGGGAATGGTGACCTGTTCGCGCTGCGGCGCGAAGCATTCCGCCGCCCTAGGCAGAACGGCGGCCAACTGCGTGCGTGTCTGCGTGCATGGCGGGGCCGGGTTCGCCCTAGTTGATGGCGACACGACTTACCAGCTTGACGGTGACTTGAATCTTCTGAAGAACGTTGCCGGACAGCGCGCCCGCATCGTGGGCGTGGCTCACGGTAATACGATCAAAGTCTCATCCGTAACTGCCGCAAGCTGACGCGATCGAGGAACGAGCGCGTCATTTTCACGGCCACTTGATGGCGAGTCCGCCCCGCGGGTAAGTGCCAATCGCCAGGCCTCCAACGGCCACGCCCCCAATCGCCAGGCCTCCCAGAGCCACTAAGCCCAACGAGAGTCCGCCGACGCTTATGACGCCGAGACTGAGGGCCCCGATTGCGATTACGCCGGCCGCGATTGCCCCCACGGCAATAATGCCGATCGCGATATCGCCCACGGCGATCACGCCGACGGCGCGGCCGCGAAGCTGCTGAGATTGGGAATCCGGTCCGAATGCAATCGACACTACAGGAATGTCGCCAACGGTTGCAGTTGACTGATAACGCATGGCTGCGTCCTCCTCTGCGGAGGTTACGAAGACGGCTTCGTTTCGGTTCCCGTAGAAACGGCTGCCCCCGGGCCCGCGACCGCCACAGGCACCGGCGGCGGTGGCGCCGGAACCGGCACTGGCTGGCGCGAGTATGCGGCGCGTTCGTCCCACTTGCCGAAGATCATTTTTCCCGCGGTGGTCTGCAGCACCGACGTGACCGACACGTCGATCGTCTTGCCAATCATCTTGCGCGCGTTGTCGACCACGACCATGGTGCCGTCATCCAGATAGGCGACGCCCTGGTTGTATTCCTTGCCCTCCTTCAGGATAAACACGCGCATGGTCTCGCCGGGGAGCACGATCGGCTTCAGCGAATTTGCAAGCTCGTTGATGTTCAGAACCTCGACCCCCTGCAACTGAGCCACCTTGTTCAGGTTGAAGTCGTTGGTGATGATCTTGCCTTCGTAAAGCTTGGCGAGTTCGATCAGCTTCAGGTCGACTTCGCGCACGGCGGGAAAATCGTCTTCCACGATCTGAATCGTGAGGGTAGCCACCTTCTGTAGGCGCTGGAGAATGTCGAGACCGCGGCGGCCGCGGTTGCGCTTAAGCGAGTCGGCGGAATCGGCCACCAGCTGCAGCTCCCGCAGCACGAACTGCGGCGTCACGATGATGCCGTCAAGAAAGCCGGTCTCGGCAATGTCGGCGATGCGTCCGTCGATAATGACGCTGGTGTCGAGAATCTTGTAGCTTTTCTTGCCCTGTTTTTCGCCGCCAAAAATGCCGCCCAGCGCGGCCAGATTGAGCAGGTCGCCCTTGCTGGCGCCCACGATCAGGCCGACGTAGGCCATCAGCAGCATCACCAGGATTTGCAGAAAACTCTGCGTATTCCCGAGAGGAATGCTGCTGCGGATCACCAGCGCAAACAGGTAGGCCCCGCAGATGCCGAGGATACTCCCGATGGCGGCCCCGATCAGCCGCTTCAGGCTCACGGTGCGCAGCTTCCACTCGAACAGAACGATAGCCGCCCCGATCAACGCGCCCACACCCGCGTCAAAATTCGCGGTCCGCCCGAAAGGCGCGATAACGAAGCAGGTAATCGCTACAACGACAACAAAAAGAAGACGTACAAAAATGAGATCCACGGCAAACCTCCCCGCGGATGCACTTATGCCCACACCATGGGTGATGCACCCGTGCCTGTTCCTCGCTGCCCCAGCGAGAATCGGCCCATCGCATGCGGGGCGCGCATGAATTAGGGGAATAAACCAGCGCCCCGTCCCGGCCTAAAGGGGCACGGCCGGGCGGTCAGTATCCAACGCCAAGAGTATATACCTGCCCGTAAAGCCCGGCGACAGTTGGGCGCATCCTCCGCGCCAGTTCCGGGCTACCCGGAGGTTCCACTGGGGAGGGCAGACCCCAGACCAACCAGTGCAGGATGAATTAGTTCCGCCTTCTGTAACAGAATCGCCGGGGGCGCAATCCCACCCGCCACGCAAGTTACACTTCTGCCTCACCCGCCTCCGCAAGGATCAGGCTCGACAAATGTCCGATCCGATTTCCCTTTCGAACACTTTAACGACGCACTAGGAAAGGTGAATTTCCATGAAGAAATGCACGCTCTTGCTCGTCGCCGTAATTTGCCTCGCGGCCGCCAGCCTGGCCCAGGATCCTGCCGCCACCACACCGTCACCCATTACTCGAACCACGGGACAATCCGCTCCGCTTCCCGCCACTTCGATTTACTATGGCGGTGGTCCCGTGATGAGCGGTTCGACCAACGTCTACGTGATCTACTACGGCACGTGGGCAACCAGTTCCCAGAACATCATCAATACCTGGCTTTCGCATCTCGGCGGAACGACCCTGTACAACATCAATACGACGTATCACGACTCAACCGGCGCCGCTGTGCAGAATGTCGTGAACTACAATCCCGCAACTAACTCCTATGTGGACAACTATTCGCTAGGCAAGAGCCTCACCGACGCCAGCATCCAGACCATCGTTTCCAATGCCATCCGCGGCAGCCACCTGCCGAACGATCAGGCCAATGGCGTCTATTTTGTGCTCACTGCCGCCGATGTGAGCCAGAGCTCTTCCAACGGAACGCTCTGCGTGAACTACTGCGGCTACCACTCACCATCAACGTCCATCATGACCGGCGAGACCATCAAGTACTCGATTGTCGGCAACTTCACGGCATGTCCGTCGGCCTGTGACGGCAACATCTTCAACGGCGACGCGACCACTCCTAATAACGACGTTGGCGCCGATGGAGCTATCAACGTGATGTTCCACGAACTCTCCGAGACCGTCTCCGACCCCAACGTTACGCTGAGTAACGGTGCCTGGGGCGACCTGGTCACCGGAGAAAGCGGCGACATGTGCAACTTCAACTTCGGCGTATTCAGCGCCCTTCCCAAGGCGCCCGACGGTGCCCACTACGACGTGACCATCTCCGGCGTCAATTATCTGATCCAGCAGATGTTCGAAGTTTCTGTCGCGAGGCCCGTGGCCGGCACCTCATACCCGGGATCGTGCGCCATAAGTCTGTCGACGGGAACGGGCACCGCCTCCGTCTCGCCGACCTCCGTCAATTTTGGCCAACACTTCCTCGGCGATCCGCCGGTTCGTCGAACCGTTACTCTCACCAACAACGGAACCTCGTCAATGAGTATCTCCAGCATTGGACAGAATCTAGTCGATCCTTTTCTGATCACGAGCACAACCTGCGGTTCGACGTTGGGAGCGGGCTTGAACTGCAGCATCACGGTCGAGTTCGATACCACGAATGCGCCCAATGGGACCAGCAGTCAGACCATGAGCATCGTCGACTCGGCTACGAACAGCCCTCAAAACGTTCCCCTCACCGGGAAAATGTCATGTCCGGGCGGGGTGTGTCCATAGATTGTGTCCATAGATTAGGATACGAAGCCGTCAGCGCGAATCGCTGGGTGCAATACGAAAGCAGCCCCATCCGTTGCAGCCGTTGCCATCGGATGGGGCTTTCTGGCGAATCGGAGTCAGCAGGCCGCACTCGCTGGGACTACGACGGCGAAGCCATTCACCGCCTGCTAGACTTTCCCTCATGAAAGGCCTCGTCCTCACAAGCCTGTCCGGACCCGACGCTCTCGCCATCCAAGACGTTGCTGAACCCACTCCGAAGCCTAGCCAAACGTTGGTCCGCGTCGGCGCCGGTGGACTCAACTTCGCTGACGTGATGACCACCAAGGGCGGCTATCCCGGAACTCCTCCTCCTCCGCTGGTCGTCGGCCGCGAGTTCGCGGGCGTCGAAGAGACCAGCGGACGCCGCGTCATGGGATACGCCCAGTGGGCCGCTTTCGCCGAGAAGACTTCCGCATACTCCAACATGTTGTGGCCCGTTCCCGACCACTGGACCGACGAGCAGGCCGCCGCCTTCCCGGTGAATTACTTCACCGCCTACCTGGGATACTGGCAGGCTGGGATGACCTCCTCACCCATACTCCTGTGGGGACAGCCGCCCTCGGCTGTCCAGCGGAGCGAAGCTCCGCTGCCGGGTGCCCCATTTCTCGCGTCTTTTGCGAGAAGTGGGGATTTTTCCGCCATCCCGCCGGGCGAAGCCCCGTCCCCCAGCCACCGGCCGCGCGTTCTCATCCACGCCGTCGCTGGTGGAGTCGGCACCGCGGCCGTGCAGATAGGCCACTTGCTCGGCATCGATATGTACGGCACGTCGTCGTCGGACGAAAAGCTCGCGCGCGTGAAAGAACTGGGCCTGCAACACGGCATCAACTACAAACAACACGACTATGAAGAGACGGTGAAGAACCTCACCCACGGCGAAGGTGTCGACGCCGTCTTCGAAATGCTGGGCGGAGAGCACACCGCCAAGAGCCTGCGCTGCCTGCGCGACTTCGGACGCGTCATCCAGTACGGCACGGCCACGGGCAAGACGCCGCAACTCGACTTGCGCGCGATGTACGCGAAGTCGGCCAGCGTGCAAGGCCTCTGGCTGACGTATCTGTCGCAAAAGCGCGAGATCATGGAGCCAGCCTGGCAGCAGCTTTCGGCATGGATCGCAGAGCGCAAACTGACTCCGCAGATCGGCCACGTATTTCCGCTGGACCGTGCCGTCGAGGCCTACAAGCTGCTCGAGGAGGGCAAGAACTACGGCAAAGTTGTGATCAAGATTTGAGGCTCAAGTGAGTCCGCGCCCGGTCCTGCGCTGTCCTCCCCTGCAGCCGCCCCGCGCTGTCATCCTGAGCGAAGTATGGCCCACGCGAAGCGCGGGCCATGCGCAGTCGAAGAGCCTGCCCTGAGCGAAGCCGAAGGGATCCCTGTACCTCTTGATGCAACCGCGGACTCAACAGGCGTTCTCCTCCCGGTCAAAATGGTTCCTCGATTTCCCCGTTCCCAAGCGGCATCTGCTCTTCCGCTGCCTTCCTCGCCTTGGGCGCACGCTTGAAAGTTGCATCCGCCGCGAACCTCGGAAACTCAACTCGCCTCCCCTCCAGCAGTTGGGCGATGCTCAGGATTTGCAGCCGAGGATATTTGTCGCGCAGTCCCGGCACGTGGTAGAACCCGGCCTCCGCGGCTTCTTTGAGCATGGGCTTGGTCGGAAGCTGCATCGAAATCAGCACGCCGATTTCGGCCTTCTCACGTTCGATGACGCCGCGCAGGTCGCGCACATGCGAGCTGTGTAGCTGGAGTGTCCCTAAGACACTTGTTGGCGATATGAATCACGTGGTGCAATAGGGCATGCGGTGTTAGACTGCGACCAAACCTTAGAAAATGTCCCGTTTCAACCGAACAGTCCTTGAGATTTGCTCCGGCGCTGGCGGCCAAGCAGCCGGGTTAGAGGCGGCGGGCTTTGACCTTGCTGCTGCCGTGGAGATTGACCCGCACGCTTGCAAGACATTGCGGACCAACCGTCCCGAATGGCGAGTGCTGGAAAAGGATGTTCGGGAGATCAACGGCCGCGATTTTCGCGGTATTGATCTGTTTGCGGGCGGTGTCCCCTGCCCGCCGTTCTCCATCGCGGGAAAGCAACTGGGCGTCGATGATGAGCGCGACTTGTTCCCGGAGGCCCTTCGCCTGATTGAAGAAGCGAAGCCAACGGCCTTACCAAAATGAAAGGCTGTTAGGTTTTAGACTTGCCTGGCCGAGGGACATCTCGGATCCCCTCGAATCTCTGCAACAGAGACTTGATCTCCCTCTCAGCGAAGACTTGGCAGTCCGAGTAGACCTTCGTCAGCAGTGCTGGCAGCGTCTCATTGAGCGAGGGGAGAACGTGCTCAAATTCTGGGAATGCATTGCGGAAGGAACGGATTCTTCCTAAGTTCTCGCTCAGCCGCGCACCCCGTTCAGTTTCGTCAGCCCAGATTGTCTCCCAATAGCCGCATGTGAGACACGGCGCCGGGCAGCGACTACCATCGTGAGACAAGAACGACTCCCATCCCGACTGCGCGAGCAGCAGAATTGGTCTCGAGTCATCCCGTCGCTTTTCGCTGTTGCACCTTCTACATGCCACGAGCACGTTGCCTGGCACATGAAGGCCCGCACGATAACGATTCATGCCGTCGAGATGCTCAATCACGGCTACGGTACTCGTCAGATCGCAAGAGCAATACGGACATCGGTTGGCAAAGCGCTCGCGAACGAGATCCTCATAACTCTGAGCCATCGACTTTAACCGGCCAGTCTTGGCTGACTTTCCGACTGAATTCGTGGAGAAACATGCTTATGAGCTTGTTCGCCACGTCGGACTTGGCCCGCCGCGTAGCAGAGCGCAACTGTGAGGCGGGATCTTTCACCTTTTGTCGTCCCGAAAAAGCCAACTAACTTCCACACCCAACGCATTGGCAAGAGCTTTGAGTTCGTAGTCGAGAACGTGCCGGTGGTTGTTTTCGATTTTCGCCACTGCGGCCCTGTCGAGCTGAATTCCGAGCCGAGCGAGTCTCCCGGAGAGGGCATCCTGCGTTATCGGTGGCCTGCAGCCTCGGCGCGCCTCGGCCACACGTCGCCCAACAATGTTCTTCCGCCTACGCTTCTTGATCACACGGAGAGCGTATCTCCTGCATAAACCAGAAATGTTCTAAACTAGAACATCGAAATTGGAGGATGCCTATGGGAACAAGGTGTGATTTTGTTTGGGACGGAGAGCGGAATCGGGAGCTGAGCGTTTACCGGCCGTGCTCGTGCGGCATCTGTTCGAAAGGACGCAGGGGCGTTGCCTACTTATCCTCCTCAAATGCGAGCGGGCAAGGATTCACTATCTGGATAGAAAACGAGGAGGTAGTCAAGAGACTCACGGGCTCGTTTCAGAATATCAGTGTGGATCCGCTCGGGGCTGTTTGCACCAACTGCAACGAGGGCCTTCAAAACACCGCGCCGCCTAAGCCGGACCGAATTGAGCTTATGAAGCAGGTGCGTCGTGCGACGGTGGACGATCAACTGTATTTGCTCCAGTGGCTCGAAGGTAAGTACGCAAAGATCAGACTCGCCAAGAAGTAGGGCAGCATGACGGATTGGCTTACTCCCACACAGCGCTCGCATAACATGGCGAGTATTCGCTCCACCCGGAATCGAACCACCGAGGAGACATTTGCGAAATTGCTGAGGAGCGCACACATCTCAGGCTGGCGAAGGCACATGAGACTGCCTGGCCGACCGGACTTCACCTTTCCCGTACAAAGAGTGGTTGTCTTCATAGACGGTTGTTTTTGGCACGGCTGTCCCAAGTGCTATCGTCTTCCAGAGGACAACCGCACGTACTGGAAGGAGAAGGTTGCGGGCAATCGGCGTCGCGACAGGCGAACCGCCCGGCTATTGAGGGCGGACCGGTGGAAAGTCATCAGGATTTGGGAGCACACATTGCAAAGCGAAAGCGGCCGGTTTCGTGCTTTGCACAAGCTCGAGGGTGTCTTCGGTTAATTACCCAACTCGCTGGCGGGGGTAACTGCATTACACGAGTTGAGATAGGCCATCATGTCGCTGTGGCCGAGGAAGGCGCGCATGGCGTCGGAGACGCGGCCGCCGCGCTCGACGATTTCCTCGTAGGCGCGCTCGGCGTCCATGTTCCACTCCCAGGTGTCCTCGAAGGCCATGATCTGTGAGGCGGAGCGCGTCCCGTCGCGCTCGGCGAAGAGCACGTTGTAGTCCTGGCGGCCGTTGAAGGGCGGGTCGAGGTAGATCAGGTCGACCGACTCGTCCTTGATGTGCTCGCGCAGGACGGTGAGATTGTCGCCGTAGTAGAGCTGATTCTTTTCCATGCTTACAGAGAGGACGCGGCGCAATTCTAGCGCGGATTCCCGGTGTGCGTAATTTGCTAGTTTGGTGTGGTTCTCTTCGCCCTCCGGGGCTGGCTACCGTGTGCGTTGCTGACCCACGGCTTGCCCGGCTGCGGAAAAAGTCGATTTCGGCTCTGTTTTGAAAGGGCGCGGCTTCAAGCCGCGCCGTAAATGCAGCAAAATCATTGGCCGCTTCAGCGGCTGCGGGACTTCAGAGGTCCAGAGAGGACTTTGTCCGCAGCCCCTTGCGCCATGCGCTGCATTCCTGCGCCGCTTCGCGGCCCGATCTGGATCGAGCAACCAACAACGCTGGGCTCCGTGTCAAGTCTACCTTCGTAGGTATTTCCAGCTGTCAAGTCCACTTTAGTGGATGTTTTCCGCCCACGAAAGTAGACAGTTTCTTCCACAGCCTAACTCCGTGAAAACACAGACCGCCTTGATAACCACCACCACAGCAGCAACTTGCAGAGCGCCTTTTCGGACGTTTTGCACAGTGTTCCTGCAGGAACACTCTCCGCAAATCGACCGCCGCCGATGCCCCGATGCTGCTACCCATTGAGCCCATCCTCAAACACCCACGTTTCGCTCACCAAAAAATTCGCCAGCGAGCACAAAGCGATCGCAATCGCGTTGGCGAGCATGTAGTTCATGTGGCCTTGGCCGACCATCACTTTCATCAGCGCCAGGTTGCCGAGGATGGAGACCGCGCCGTTGCCGAGATGGAAGCGTACAAGCCTCGACAGCGACCGGCGCCACGACGGCTGCACTCGATCCGCCCAGGTGAACTGCTCGTGCCAGACGAAGTTGTGCACCACCGCGGCCTCCACTGCAATCGCCGTCGCTGCGAGGTAGTTGAAGTGCAGTACGCTCTTCAGCAGGAACAGCGCGACGAATTGCACTGCGATGCCGATTCCGCCGACCAGGTTGAACTTGCACCATCGCACTAGCGTGGAAGGTGGCACGCTGTCTCCGCACGAATCCGTCGTCACCCTCATTGCGGGATCCTTTCCTCGCGATAGAGCCGCGCCGTGTTCTGCAACGTAAAGACGACGACCATTAAGCCCATGCCCGCGAGTCCAATCGCACCGCCTACGTCGAACAGGCGATATTGCCCGCCAAGAAAGTGCACCACCGGTTTCCAGAACAGGGCCAGGTTGCCGACCGCGAGCAGAATGCGTAACTCCGTCGGCCCGAAGCGCCAGAACGAGATGCGGAACTCGCCGAGCGCGTGCGTGGCCAAGTAGGACTGGATCGAGAGCATCAGGAACGCAATGAGCAGGCCGATGGCGATCCACGGAGCCATGTATCCGGAGAGGGCGAGGCCGCCCATCAGGGCAAGAGCGCCAAAGCTGTCGACCATGTGGTCGACATAGAATCCGTAGCGCGGTCGCAGGCGTTGCCGTACCCGCGCGAGTGTGCCGTCGAGTGAATCGCCCATCCAGTTCAGCGCGAGGCAAACAATCACGCCGAGGAGCGCGTAGCGGTTCCAGGGAGCGAGGGCATAGCATGCGCCTGCTCCGATCTGCGCCATCAGGCCCAAGGCGGTCAGGTGGTCGGGCCCAATTCGATCCGGGGCGCGTGCGGCCAGCCACAGCAGGGCCCGCTTCTCGGCCGCCGACACCCAGCTTTCCTGCATGCGCAGCATGTCGGGAAAGGGACGCATGCGGCGCATCTCTTCATCCCGAAGAGCAAGCAACACCCGCGGGTTGACCTGCTCGCAGAATTCGGTCATGGTTTGGGACCCGAGACTTGCCATATTTGCCTCCGCTTTTGGTTTCATGCCTGCTTCTCGCGACCACTTTCGCGCCGGGAGCGGTGGGCCGACAATGCACCGGCGCTCAATCGCAACTCAAATCGACGTCATCCGTGAACTCGTTTCCCGGCAGAGACTTACAACCGCACATCATTTCTCGGATAGTTACTTGTTCAGTGCAGAGCAATGTGTTTTGATTTTCATTCCCCATGCCGGTCCTCAATATGTTCAACTCCAGTTGCCGCCTGCGACGCCGCCCCTCGCGGAGAGGCCCTTCGTGAACTGGTACTTCGTCTCGGGTTTCTGCAGCGTTCTCTACGAATTGGTGCGGTTGCGCCTTTCGATGGCGCAGTTCGGCGTTACCACTGCCATGGTGTCGATTGTTCTTTCCGTGTTCATGGCGGGACTGGGCCTGGGCTCGTGGGCGAGTGGAAAATGGCTGCGCACGCGCGGGGGTTTTCGCAACCACGGCCAGATAGTTAGCTCATCGCGTTGCGCCGTGAGCCCAAGCGAATTCAAAGCGAAGCAAGCGCCTCCGAAACTGCTGCTCGCAATTGTTCTGCTGCCCACGTAGTTTGCTCGGCGGTGATCATGGCCGGAGGCGCTAGAAGAACGTGATCGCCGCTGATGCCATCGACGCTGCCTTGCATGGGGTAAACCAGGAGGCCGCGCTTCAGGGCTGCGGCACCGACTCGCGCGGAGAAGCTCCGTTCGGATGGGAAGGGACGCTTGCTCGATTTGTCGGCGACGAATTCCACCGCCCAGAGCAGGCCGATGCCGCGCACATCGCCGACTGCGTCTTCGTTGCGCAAAGTTTCCAGCCCTTGCTTGAACTGTGCGGCAGCGCTGCTGGCGCGGCTCGAGTCGGCGGCTTCGACCAACTTTTCCGCCTGCAGATACCGCAGCACGGCGCGGCCAGCGGCTAGCGAAATGGGATGAGCGTTGTAGGTGAACCCGTGCAGGAACGCCCCTGAACCTGTAGCGATTGCGTCAACGACTTTATTGCTGGCAATCACGGCACCGAGCGGGGCGTATCCACTGGAGAGCCCCTTTGCGGTGACCAGGATATCGGGCTTGATATTCCAATGCTCGACCGCGAAGTTGCGGCCGGTGCGGCCCATCCCGGTCATGACCTCGTCGGCGATCAAGAGCACGCTCTGTCGGCGGCAGATCTCGGCGACGGTCTGCAAGTATCCTGGCGGAGGAACGACGGCACCGAGCGTCGCGCCGCTGATCGGTTCGAAAATGAACGCGGCGGCCTCACCATTCGCCGCTTCAATCGCGCGCTCAAGTTCGGCGGCGTATTGCTGGCCGCAGTTGCGGCAGCCGTCGCTGCAATCGAAGTCGCAGCGGTAGCAGTAGGGCATGCCGACGTGAGCGAACTCGCGCACCATCGGCAGGTACATTTCGCGGCGGCGCTTGTTGCCCGACACCGACAACGCCCCGAGCGTCGAGCCGTGATAGCTCTGCTGGCGGCTGAGAATCTGATAGCGGCTGGTCTGTCCGATTTCGACCTGATATTGCCGCGCTAGCTTGAGCGCGGTCTCAATCGATTCGGAGCCGCCGCAAGTGAAGTAAACAGCGCCGTCGCGGAAATGCTCTCCAGCGAATGCCCGCAGTTCCTCGGCGTACTCTTCAGCAACCGGTGTGGTGAACTGGCTTGTGTGCACGAATTCGAGCTTCGCGGCTTGCTCAACCATGGCGGCTGCGATTTCCTGTACGCCGTGCCCGATGAAGTTGACCGCCGCGGAGCCGGCGAGATCGACATATCGATTGCCGTCGGCGTCCCACACATAGACGCCTTCGCCGCGAACGGCCGCAGGAAAGTTCTTGCGAAAGGATCGACGGAGAACGGCGGAGGGAACTTGATCTGGCATGGAGCTAGTCACGAACAGATTATCTCGCAGCAGACCGATGATTTGCGCCCGGTGCGGTGAATCTCAAAACGGAACCTCCTCTGCGGATTTACGCTGAGGAATGCAGATTGTTCAGCACCCGCTGCTAGCCTTGGATGATGGCTGTTTTCCGCGCCGATAGGAATTGGAGGTTCTATGAGTCGGGATCTCAACAATTACAAACACCAGGAACTCACGCAGGTAATTATTCAGGTCTACTACGAGGTGTATAACGAACTGGGGCATGGGTTTCTCGAGTCCGTCTATCCAGAGGCGATGTTGATTGTGCTCAGACAAAAAGGCATGACGGTGGAAGCGCAGCGTCCGCTGCCGGTGTGGTTTCGCGGAGGCAAGATCGGCGACTTTCGTCCGGATCTGATCGCGGGTGACGCGGCGGTGGTAGAACTTAAAGCGGTTCGCGCTCTGGAACCGGCTCACGAAGCGCAATTGCTGAACTACTTGCGCGCGTCTGAACTTGAAGTTGGACTGCTGCTGAACTTTGGCCCCGCTCGGAAAATCAAGCGCATGGTTTTCGACAACGATAAAAAGAAGAATCTGCGTCTATCTGCGTAAATCTGCGGCCCATGACCAAACTCCTCCGCTTCTTTCGGCCATCGCACCAGCACACCGCATTCTCGGCCACCATGCTGCTGATTTCGGCGGTCATGCTGTCGCGCGTGATCGGGTATGCGCGGGATGCCTACATCGCGTGGGCCTACGGCGCGGCCGGAGCCACCGATGCGTACGTAACGGCGTTCACCCTGCCCGACTTCCTCAACTACATCGTGGCCGGGGGCGCGGCCTCGATCACATTCATCTCGATCTACACGAAGTTCCTGGCCGAGAAGCGCGACGCCGACGCACAGAAGACGTTTTCCATCATCATCACTGTAATGACCGCGGTGATGATCGCAGGGACGATCCTGACCGAGATTTTCGCGCCCCAGTTCGTGCGCTGGTTTGTGGGGCAGAACGATTCCCGGAAGGGATTCTCGCCGGAACAGATCGACCTTTGCGTTCACCTGACGCGGATTCTGCTGCCAGCGCAGATTTTCTTTTACGTGGGCGGAGTGGTATCGGCAGTGCTGCTTTCGCATCGCCTGTTTCTGTTTCCAGCATTCGGCCCACTGATTTACAACGTCTTCATCATTCTGGGCGGCGTGGTGGGCGGGCCGCACTTCGGCATCGCCTCGCTGGCGTACGGAGCTTTAGTGGGGAGCTTTGCCGGACCATTTCTTGCCAGCGTGATTGGTGCAGCACGCATTGGCACCGGCTACAAGCCGTCGTTTGATGTGACGAATCCCGCGTTCCGCGAATGGGTGAAGCTGTCGATCCCACTGATGCTGGGCGTGTCGTTGGTGACGGCCGATGACTGGATTCTGCGGCACTACGCGGCAAGCGGCGTGGGTGACATTACTCGGCTCACGTTTGCCAAGCGATTGTTCGCGGTGCCGATTGCGGTGCTGGGGCAGGCGACTGGGCAAGCATCACTGCCATTTTTTGCGCGGCTGTTCAACGAGAAGAAGCTGAAGGAATTTGCCAGCACGGTGAATGACTCGGTGTACCGGGTTTCGGCGGCGTCGATACTGGCCACCGGATGGATGATGGTCGCGGCGGTTCCGCTGATCGATCTGGTTTATCGCCGGGGAAAGTTCCTCTTCGCGGACACGCAGACGAGCGCGATTTATTTTTTCTGGTTTTCGCTGTCGCTGGCTCTGTGGTCAGCGCAGGGACTCTATGCGCGCGCGTTTTACGCGGCTGGGGACACGCTGACGCCGATGGCCGCAGTCACCATTATCACGGTGGCGTCGTTGCCGGTTTACTCGATCCTGTTTCATGCGTTCGGAGTGGTAGGCCTAGCCTGGGCGTCGGATATCGGCATCGGGGCGAATCTGCTGGCGCTGGCCTGGCTGCTGCACTACCGGAAACTGGTTCGGCTGGGGGAGTTGCGCTGGGGCGAGTTGGGAAAGGCGGCGCTGACCGCAGTGGTGGCCGGTGGAATCAGCTTTGAAGTGGCGAAGGTCGTGCCGTTGGCGGCGACGGGACACGGCAGCCGTTTGGCGGATCTGCTGCAATTGGCACTGGTGTCGGTCACGTGGGCAGCGGCGGTGGCTGCAGGATTATGGTTGTTGCGGTCGGACCTGCCCGGGGATTTGCGGCGGCGCAAGGGCGCGGTGTATCCGGCGGTGGCGCAGGGGGAGAGCAAGGAAATATTGGGGGCGGGGCGAGAACCGTAGGAATGCGGCCCCAGATCTTAAGATCTTTGATCTGACGCTCTCAAAACGCTCAACCGCCGCCGTTAAACTCTGGGTCGCCGAAGGTCTTTGTGGAGACCCGATAGGCGATCCCCCAGAACACTGCTCCGCCATCACAGGCCATGATGGGCTGGGTGGCTTCGTTAGCTCGGATGAAGGTGCTCCAGCCAGAGCGGATCTCTTCAGAATCCGCATAGAAATTACCGTAGATGAAGCGCTCTTCGTGATGAGCGGACCCGACCTTACTGACGAATCCCACATACTGCCGGTGATAGGCTGCACCTTCCGGAGGAATACTCTTCCCAGCCTCATGGCGTTGCTCCAAGTACTTCGCGAGAGAAAACTCGAGTTGATCGATTTGCGTCTCCGAAGGTTTCCAGAATTCGTTAATCGCCCGCGGGCGCGGGTCGCGAGCTCTGCAGTAAGAGCTCTTTCCCGAGGGATGGCGGCAGAATAAACCGTCCCGTAGTCGGGAATTTGAAAGACTGCGCGGCGGCAACCGAAATCAGACTGGTTATCACGACGACCAGTAACAGAATTCGGTGGAGCGCTTTGTCGCACCTTGATTTCGCCATGTTGCTCTAGCCGTGCGAGTCCTCGACGTAGGGCTCGAAGATCAGTATAAGTGATTCACCTGGCACCTCTGGAAGCAACGCTTCAAAGTCAAAGGCGGCAGACAGAGCCAGCCCTGAGCTTGTCGAAGGGAGTGTCCGCCCCACGTGATTGCTGCGCTATACTCTCTCCCGGTGCGCCCGATGATCACCGCCGCGAAAACGGTCTCCATTCAAAAGCTCGTCGAAGGGCTGCGGCAGTTGCCGGAGACAGCTTTCGACCAGACTGAGCCGGTGCGCGGCTTTCTTCAGAACGTGCCGGTCGATGCCGATTCTCTCGCTCCCTACCTGACCTGGGATCGGCAGCACTACACCCGCAATCTCATCGACCGTACTCCTCTGTATGAATTGATGGCCATCTGCTGGGAGGTTGGGCAGGCGAGTTCGGTGCATAACCATCGCGACCAGAATTGCTGGATGGCGGTCCCCATCGGTCGTCTGCAAGTGGAGAACTTTCACCTCGTACACCAGGATCTGGTGGGTGGCCGCTGCTGCCTCGAGCCCAGCAACACCGTGGAGATGAACATTTCTCATCCCTGCGCGGTTGACCCCGCCGATCCGGTACATCGCGTGGTGAATCCTCGCGAATTCAACCAGCGCGCGGTCAGCCTGCACGTCTATTCGCGGCCGTTTGACACGTGCGTGGTTTATTCGCCCGAGCAGGGCACGTGCGGAGAGATTCAGCTGCACTTCAACACCATGTTCGGAAAGACTGTACAGCGCTGACTCTTGAATGCTCCACCGCAGACTCCCGTCCGCCCTGCCCGTAGCTTTGCACTACTTAAGGGTAGTTAGTAAGGTCATAGAAGCAAACTTCCGTGTGCACTTATAGTGACTAGCGCGACTGCTTACTTTCTCAACACCGAAAACGACAAACCGAAGTACCCTCCGACAACAACATGTAACTAGCCGCACGTCCCTCCTATCGTTAACATTTCCTTACGGGAGGAATGTATGAAGACGTGGTTCGGTTTGCTGGTCGCGAGCCTCATCATGGTGTTCGTTCTGTCTTACGCATGGACGCATCGTCATCACGTAGCGATTGCGGTGGCGGTACAGCCGACGCCACAGTTACAGACGCCACAGTCGGAAGTAGGTTATGCGGAAGCGAAAGACGCTCAGAAGACGGTTACGGTCGCCGGACCGTTGGCCGACTACATGCTGAACCAGAAGCCTACCGACGTGGAAACACTTCAGCACGTCCCATATAAGCCGGTCGCGACCGACTATGTTAAAGACTCTCCGGTGGGCACCAGCAACCCAATCCTGCACCAGACCTTCAGCGTCCGCAACGCGGTCGACTTACCTTTTGAAGTCCCGGCTCACGCTGCCAATCCGCAGTTCCGAGGCACTTATCGCTCGTTTACGCAGCAGCGGGGCAGCGCACAATCCAGCGACTCAACCGCGGACGTGGAATTCTTCTTATTCAACGAGCAGCAATACAACGATTTTCTCGGCGGACACGCCGGAGAGGCAGTCATCTCGGCAGACAGCGCTCACTATCAGGAAGTGAACACCGGGCTGCCCCCAACTCTCGATCATCCCGTGAAATATTACATTGTCTTCCGCAACAGTTCCCGCAGCGAGGGAAAGAAGATCGTGCAGGCGGACTTCCGAATCGACTTCTAGCTCCCGCGCTGCTGGTCGTGCGCTTGCTGCTAAACTAGCCGCGGTGCCCCCGCGCAAGAAATCATCGGAATCCATAGCCACCGCGGCATCTGCGCCCGGCAAGCCCGCGCCTCGAACCCATGCGGCCAACCGCATCTTCCTGATCGACACCATGTCGTTCATCTTCCGCGCCTACCACGCCATGGCACGGCAGCGTCCTATGTCGACCAAGACAGGGCTACCGACCGCAGCCATCTATGTCTTCGTGAACATGCTGCGAAAGTTGCGCGAGGATTTTTCTCCCTCGTATCTAGCCGCCGTGTTCGACGTGGCCGGGCCTACGTTCCGGGACGAGCAAGCCGAAGCCGTTACCACCGTAAAGAAGTTCGACATCAAGACGCAGACTTTCACCGAAGTCGAATACAAGGGCTACAAAGCCAATCGTTCCGCCATGCCCGAAGACTTGGTGCAGCAGGTTCCCTACATTCGTCGCGCGCTCGAGGCCTACCGAATTCCGATCCTGGAGTTGGCTCGGTTCGAGGCCGACGACGTCATCGGCACACTCGCCCGCAAGGCCGCCGAGGCTTCGCATCCGGTCTATGTCGTGTCCAGCGACAAGGACATGATGCAGCTGGTAAACGACAAAGTTCAGATCCTGAATCCGCCGAAGGACAATCTGGTCTGCGACGCCGCGAAGGTAGAGGAAATTCTAGGCGTGCCTCCCGAGCGCGTCGTGGACGTGATGGCGTTGCGCGGCGATGCTATCGACAATATTCCCGGAGCGCCTGGCATTGGCGACAAGGGCTCGGTTGAGATCATCAAGCGTTTCGGCACGGTCGAGCAGGCGCTCGAACGCGCGGCCGAAGTCGAGAAGAAAACCTACCGCGAGTCGCTGCTGAATAATCGCGAGACCATTCTGTTCAGCAAAAGCATGGCGACCATCGACACTAACGTTCCGGTCGAACTCGACGTGGAGTCCATGCGTGCCGGAGAGCCCAACGTCGACGCCTTGCGCGAACTCTTCACCGAGCTGGAATTTACCTCGCTGCTCAAAGAGCTGCTTCCGGTCATAGAGGTGAGCGAGACGCAGTACGGCGAAGCCAAGTCGGGTGAGGATGTCGAGCGCGTGCTCAACGCGGTTGCGGCGGGAAGCGCGCTCGCCGTTGCGGTGGAGCAAGCGGAATCCGGCGGCGGCGCCGAGGAAGAAGAGATCGAGGAGGAGCCACAGGAAGCCCAACTCTTCTTGGTGGGAACATCGATGGCAAGAGCGACTCCCGAGCCCACAGCCCGGCGCGTCGCCATCTCAGCTGCCGCGGGTTCGGCGACAATCGTGAAGCTTGATTCCGGCGACGCTGCCGACAAGATGCGCGCGGTCCTCACTGACGCGGCCATACCGAAAGCAGTCCACGATTATAAAGCTGCGATTCACACTCTTGATCCCCTCGGGATCACGCTTGAGGCCGTGCGCCACGACCCCATGCTGTACTCGTACTTGCTGGACCCGACTTACTCTTCGCACCGGCTGGCAGACGTTGCTCTGCGGCGTTTCAACTTGAAGCTCGCCGACGAGCTGGCGGAATCTGCCGACATCACTGGGCGCCTGGCCGGCGTGCTTCGCAGTGAAGTCGAGCAGGTAGGCCTGCTCAAGCTCTACGAAGAAATGGATCTGCCGCTCGTTCCCGTGCTGGCCCGCATGGAGCACGCCGGAGTAAAGATCGACACGGCCGCGCTTTCGCAGATGTCGTCCGAACTCGAGCGCGAGATCGCCGCCAAAGCGAAAGAAATCTACGAAGCTGCGGGGATGGAATTCAATGTCGGCTCGCCGAAGCAACTCGGCGATGTTCTCTTTAACCGGATGAACCTGCCCAAACCGGTGAAATACGGCAAGGGACGCACGATTTCCACCGCCGTCGATGTGCTGGAAGAACTAGCCGAGAGTCATCCCATCGCGCGCATGGTGCTCGACTACCGCCAGCTTACGAAGCTCAAGTCCACCTACGTCGATGCGTTGCCCGCGCTCATCAACCCGGCGACGGGGCGTCTGCACACGACTTTCGGGCAGACGGGAACGGCCACCGGACGCCTGTCTTCCGCCAATCCCAACCTGCAGAACATTCCCATCCGCACCGAACTCGGACGCGGCATCCGCGCCGCGTTCATCGCAGAGCCCGGGCACGTCCTGCTGACGGCCGACTATTCGCAGATCGAGCTGCGGTTGCTGGCACACTTTTCTCGCGATCCGCTGCTGGTCGAGGCCTACCGGCGCGGCGACGACATTCACACGCTAACCGCCTCGCAAGTTTTCGGCGTGCCGCCGCTGATGGTCACGCCCGACCACCGCCGCCAAGCCAAGGTGGTCAATTTCGGCATTGTGTATGGCTTGTCTGCATTCGGGCTCTCGCAGCAACTTGGCATCGAGCCCGGCGCAGCCAAGCAGTTCATCGCCGCCTACTTCGAAAAATACAAAGGCGTGCGCACCTTCATCGACAAGACTCTGGAAGAAGCCCGGCGCGACATGAAAGTGAGAACGCTGTTCGGTCGCGTGCGCCCCATCCCCGATATCAACAGCAAGAACGTAAACCAGCGCGGATTCGCCGAGCGTACAGCGGTCAACACGCCACTGCAAGGGACGGCGGCCGACCTGATCAAGATCGCCATGATCCGCATCGATGCTGCGTTGCGCGACCGCGGACTGAAGTCACGCATGACGCTGCAGGTTCACGACGAACTGGTCTTCGAAGTTCCCGAGAGCGAAGTGGAGACCATGCAGCCCTTGGTCCGCGAGCACATGGAGAAAGTGCACGCGCTCGCCGTGCCGCTTCAGGTAGACATGGGAGTAGGTCCCAATTGGCGAGATCTGGAGTAAACGCCGGAAGAGACCGTTCGGTGTCATCCTGAGGCCCGCGCTTTTTGCGGGCGAAGGACCTCTGCAAACGCGCTAGCAGAGTTGCACAGGTCCTTCGCTTCGCGCAGGATGACAATGCACGTATTTGCCCTGGCTGTAGTGTAGAATTGCTTAGTGAACCCCTCCGCTGGAAACTGACGGGCTGCCGCACGGCGACCGTCGCATCAGTGGATTCCTTCCTCGTCGGGACGTGGCTCAGCCTGGTAGAGCACTCGCTTGGGGTGCGAGGGGTCGGCAGTTCAAATCTGCCCGTCCCGACCAATACTTCCAAGCGCTTGCTGTAAGTTCAGTTGAAATGCCCCGGCGGGTACAGCCTGTGAAAAAGAGCGACATAATTCCCGAAAGGGGCTTAATTACCATTCGGATGCGAAAAAGAAACCAGCCCAGTGAATTCGGTGGGCATCGAAGTTGCATGTGTGGCACAATGTGGCACACGTGATACACACAGTGTTCTGGAGGTTCGTCGAGGTGCTACCATGTCGGAGGAATTGAACAAACTGATTGAAATGGCCAGGAAAGTGGAGATGAGTGAAGCTGACAAGCAGCAGCAAAGAATCAGCTTTGCTTACGGAAACACTAAAATCGAGAATGACGACATAACGTGGGACACGGTGAAAAAAGCAGCGGAGGATCTGAAGCATCGCTGACCTGAGCCCTAACCCGTCACGCCCTCCGTATCAGCTTTACGATACACGGGAAGAGAAGGCCGCCCTCGAAGCGAGGAACGGCCTTTTGTTATTTGAGGCCATCGAGAAGATGGTTGACGCATCAAAATCTGGATTCGCCCTCACCCCTGATCTGCTGAGAGAACTTCACCGTTTCGTTATTCAGGGCATCTACACCTGTGCAGGGAGTTTCCGCGCACAACCTGTCTACTTGGCAAGGAATGGAATCGTGGACCATGAGCAATTCCAGCCGCCACCATGGGATGCCGTACCGGGGCTCGTGGCTCAGATGTGCAAGTATGTAAATGAGAACTTCGGTAAATCGGCCGTGCATCTCGCGGCATTTCTTATGTGGAAGCACAACTGGATTCACCCATTCTTGGGTGGGAACGGTCGCACGTCTAGAGGCGTCTCATACCTGGTCTTGAATGTCAGGCTTGGGTTTAATCTTCCCGGCGTCAATACCATCGCACAACAGATCGAGAACGATCGCGGGCCCTACTACGACGCCTTGCACGAGGCTGACGAGGCTTCGAAAAGCGGTGCCGTGGATGTCTCAGCGATGGAAAAGCTGATTGAGCAAGCCCTAGCGGCACAATTGCTGTCGGTTCACCAAAGAGCTACCGGCAGGACGGAAACAATCACCTGAGCAAACGCTCGCCACCTGGAATAATTTCCTTCCGTTTGCACAGCCCTGGAGACTTTTGGGCCGTGTTGCGACCGATTTACTCTGCCGCTTCCATCTCTTCCGCCATCGCAAGCATCTTCGTGACGCTGTTCCAGTTCCGGGCGGTGCCGGTCGTCTTCAGCAACTTCCCGATAGACGACCAGGGCAGCTTCGACTTCCCGGCGCCGTTGGGGAAGTAGATGTAAAGTTCGCGGCCCTGAAGATGCAGTTCCTCGGGATGGTCCTTAAGGCTGGCGAGCATGGCGCGGGCGTCCGGAGCGGGATCGGCGGCGAGAAAGGTGACCAGGATTTTGCCTGGCTCCAGGTCGCGGCGACTTGCGAAGGGACTGGCGGCGATGGCTTTTCTCAGTTCGTCCGTCGTGCGGAGGATGACCTCGGGGCGGAAGCCGAACTTGCCCTCAATCGCACTCTGGATTTTCTTTGCCAGCGAGTCGGAGTTCTTCTCTTTTGTCCGGAAGATGACATTACCGCTCTGAACGTAGGAGCGCGGGTCTTCGAACTTGAGAGATTCGTACAGGGCGCGCAGAGCGTCCATTTTGATCTTGTGGTGGCCGCCAACATTCACGCCACGGAGCATGGAGATCAGTACGGGCATAACAGGCGCAGTATAACTTCTTGGGGCTCAAACGTGTCCTCTGGCGATCTGGAGAGTATCAACCAAGATGGACACGAACCTATACGAAGGAATTCAGCCCTGGTCCAAAAACGCCCGTGGCCGAAGTTGTCCAGCCTGATTTAGCTGATGTCGAGCAGCATGGCATTTCCACTCCGTGCGGCGTCTTCGTAGAATTCACGGAAACTGACGAAAAGCTCGGGCAGGTATTCCCAACCGCCGGGCAGAGTGTGCGCGAGATAGATCTGCTTGGCTTCCGCGTCCTCCCGGTCGAGCTTCGACATCAGTTCCGCGGGGTTCACAGCCGCAAGCGCTCTCGCAACAGCGGCGACTCGCTCTGGGGAAAGATAGCGGATGGGACCGAAGCTCATCACGCCCTCCAGATCAGGAATCTCTTCTCCGCCGAGGACAGCGTCCGCCAGAGGCCCGTCTCCTCCTTCCGTTGTGCCATTAAGGGCGTAGTGCAGCACGTGCCAGTCTTTTTCCAGACAAAACTTTTTGCGCTCTGTGTTCGGAACCTCCGGTTCCGGTTCCTTCGTAACCAGGTGCAGTCTCTTGCGCTCTTGCATCTTGGAGAGAACCTGGCCCGTCACTCGTTGTGCCTGCTCCCGGAAGCCCGGAGGAAGAGTCTTGACCCTCTCGGCAAGCTGGCTAAGAAAGGGCTCGAGCGCCGGATTGTCGAACGACTCTGCAAACCGGAAATCATAGACTTCCTTCGGTTGGCGGATGAACTCGGCAAGTTGTTGCGGAGAAACCTGCTCAAGCGTCGCTACCATGCCCATTGGAATTCCTCCGGCAGACAAGGGTGCTGGCAGATTTGTAACATCGAACCATGGGTTAAGCAGAGTTACGTTCGTGCCTGCTCCGGGATACGCTAGTAATCAAGCGACTCTTGTCTCCACGATGACCTACCGAGTTCCGTGGAACCAAGAGAATCACTTTGAACCGGCTGGACCTCCTCGGAGAATCAGGGAAAGAACCGACTGCACCCTTTTGTCCAAGAGCCGTAGTCGTTCGAATTGATCTTTGTAAGTTGATCTTTCCCAGGCGCTACCGCTCGCGTTTGTTCGGGCTTCCGGGCCCAAGGAGAAACTATGTCGGGACAAGTTGTTTTGTATTTCGAGGATCAGGCGGACGCCTTGCGTTTCGCGCTGGCCGCCGGTTCGGTCATGGCGGGGGAAGGCGCCAAGTACACCAGCGATCTGGTGGAAGAAACGTCGCGGGTCATGCGCATCCGGTTGGATGCCGTGAATGCCGTGAGCGGAAAGAAGCCGAATCCCGGCCGGGCCGCGTAGCGCCGGGCGAATCGCGCTTCAGGCGCTCGAAGCACCCTCTGTCCAACCGCTCGGCAATCACAAAGAGCGGTGATTGGCGTCACTGCATCACCTCGCCTCCGTGAAACAATTCCCATTGTGGTTCGGCACCTCTTTTGTGTCGCTCTTCGAGTGCGGCACGCAAACGATCTTCGCTGCCCTGTGGTACGCTGGCCTCATCCTTCAGATGTTGAGGGCGTAACGAGGAAGCAGCAGCGATCTCCTGAGTAGGCCTTTAGCAAGGAGGTCTTGTGGTTGCTGAAAGCGCGTTGGCAACCCGGGAAACATCGTGGAGTAATGCGGTGTCGCAAGCAGTCCATGCGATTCTCGATGCAGACCAGCTTCAAAAGCTGATCGAAGTACTCGTGCGCAAAGGCTATGCGGTCATCGGGCCGACCGTACGGGACGGAGCCATCGTCTACGACCAGGTCGAGTCGGTCCAGGATCTGCCCGCGGGTTGGACGGACGAACAGGCGCCGGGCCACTACCGCCTGAAACGTCGCGACGATGAAGCTCTCTTTGGCTACGTCGTAGGGCCCCAGAGTTGGAAGAAGTATCTGCACCCGGCCGATGTACGTCTCTGGTCCGCCGAACGCCAAGGCGGGACCTTTCGAATCTTAAACAATGAAGCAAAGCCCAAAGCGCCCCAGGCATTTCTGGGCGTGCGAGCCTGCGAACTGGCAGCCATTGCCGTGCAGGATCGCGTGCTGCTCGAAGACGGGTATCGCGATCCGATCTACGGAGCCCGACGCTCGGGCATATTCCTGATTGCGGTGCAGTGTACACAAGCGGCGGCGACGTGCTTCTGCACGTCCATGGGAACGGGGCCGGCGGTATCAGACAAAGCGGACAATCCAGCGGATCTCGTGCTGACCGAACTGGTTGGACCGGAGGGACATCGTTTCCTTGTGAGAGTGGGGAGCGAACGCGGCGCGGAAGTCTTGGCCGACTTGAAAACTACCCCGGCCACCGATGCCGACCTCGCCCAAGCGAACGCCAAAGTGAAAGAGGCGAGCCAACAGGCGCGCAGCATCGACACCAACGGCATAAAGGAACTGCTCGATCAGAACTTCGAGCACTCGCGCTGGGACAACGTCGCTGCCCGCTGCCTGACCTGCGCCAACTGCACCATGGTTTGTCCCACCTGCTTCTGCACGACCGTCGAAGATGTGAGCGACGTGACGGGCGAACACGCTGAACGCTGGCGCCGGTGGGACTCGTGCTTTACCCAGAGCTTTTCCTACATCCACGGAGGCAGCATCCGTACTTCCAACAAGGCGCGCTACCGCCAGTGGATGACGCACAAGCTGGCCTCGTGGATTGACCAGTTCGGCAGTTCGGGGTGCGTAGGCTGCGGGCGCTGCATCACCTGGTGCCCGGTGGGCATTGACATTACCGAAGAAGTCCGCGCCCTGCGGGAAGGAGGGAATCATGGAAACCCTTGAGCGGATTATCGGCGACCATCCTTTTTTTGCCGGTCTCGAGTCCTACTACACAGGTTTGCTCGTCGGTTGCGGGGCGAACGTGCGGTTCCAGCCCGGGACTTACATATTCAAGGAAGGCGAAGAAGCCAACGAGTTCTACTTGATTCGAAGCGGGAGAGTGGCGCTAGAGACGTTCGCGCCCCAGCATAAGCCCATCGTGGTCGAGACTCTAGAAGAAGGCGACATTCTGGGCTGGTCGTGGTTGCTGCCACCCTATCTGTGGAAGTTTCATGCGCATGCCGTGCAGGACGTTCGGGCCATCGCGCTCGACGGCAAATGTCTGCGAACCAAGTGCGAGCAGAATCATGATCTCGGCTACGAGGTTCTGAAGCGCTTTGCCCAGATCATGGAACGGCGGCTGGAGGCCACGCGCCTGCAACTGCTCGATGTTTACTCGGCGCGGTGACAATCCTTATGGCGACTGTAGTCACAACCGACCCGATGCTCACGCTGCCCTATCTGGTGCAGGACGTGGCCAAGGAGACTCCGGACACGTTTACGCTACGGCTTGCTCCCGAGGAAGGAGCAAACGGCGGTTCGTTCCGGCCGGGGCAGTTCAGCATGCTCTGGGTGTTTGGCGTGGGTGAGTTGCCGATTTCGATCAGCGGCGATCCCGGGCAGCACGGACAGTTGGTGTACACGGTGCGCTCGGTCGGTCAGGCAACGAATGCTTTGGTAAGCCAGAGCGTGGGAGCCGGCGTGGGAGTCCGCGGTCCGTTCGGCAACGGCTGGCCCGTGGAGGCGGCGCGTGGACGGGATGTAATCGTCGTGGCGGGCGGCATTGGCCTGGCCCCTCTGCGGCCGGTGATTTATGAAGTGCTGCACCATCGTCAGGACTATGGCCGGCTGGTGGTGCTTTACGGGGCACGCAGTCCGCGGGACCTGCTCTATCGCAAAGAACTGGCAGCGTGGGCGCGGCACCGCGAGACCCAGGTGCTGGTCACGGTCGACTATGGCGGTATGAGCTGGCGCGGGCACGTCGGCGTGGTCACGACTCTGTTCAAGTACGCGCGGTTGAAGCCATCCCACTCGGTAGCGATGGTCTGCGGGCCCGAAATCATGATGCGATTCGTCACGCGCGAACTGGAGTCGCACGGGCTCAGCCGCAACGACATTTACCTTTCGATGGAGCGGAACATGAAGTGTGCGGTCGGCTTCTGCGGACATTGCCAGTACGGACCGCACTTCATCTGCAAAGACGGCCCGGTCTTCCCTTATGAACAGATGAGGCCGTTATTGGAGAAGTATGAGCTCTGAGTCCAAACACAAGAACAAGGGCAATCCCAAAGCGAGATCCAAAGCCCGTCCAAGGCCGACGATCGGCGTGTTCAAGTTCGCCTCCTGCGACGGCTGCCAGTTGAGCCTGCTCGACGCCGAGGACGAACTGCTGGCCGTCGTCGGCGCGGTCGAGATCGCATACTTCCCCGAGGCAACGCGCACCATGCTGAAGGGGCCATACGACATCGGGCTGGTGGAGGGATCGATCACGACTCACCACGATGCCGAGCGGATTCAGGAAGTGCGCCGGAAGTGCAAGACGCTGATCACGATCGGGGCCTGCGCCACGGCAGGCGGGATTCAGGCGCTGCGGAACTGGAAGGATGCCGACGAGTTCGTCAGCGTCGTCTACGCTTCGCCGCAGTTCATCAGCACACTCAAGCTCTCGACTCCGATCGCCGAGCACGTGCCGGTGGATTTCGAATTGCGCGGCTGCCCCATCAACAAATATCAGCTGATCGAGCTGATCACGGCGACGCTGGCCGGCCGCAAACCGAATATTCCTACCTACAGCGTCTGCATGGAGTGCAAGCGAAAGGCCGCTGTATGCATCGCCGTGGCCCGCGGCATCGCGTGCCTTGGCCCCGCCACCCAGGCGGGTTGCGGAGCGCTGTGTCCGAGCTACGACCGCGGCTGCTACGGCTGTTACGGGCCGATGGAGACTCCGAATACGGCGTCGCTAACCAGCCAGTTTCGCATTCTCGGTCAAACCGACGATCAAGTTTCGCGGGCGTTCCGGAGTTTCAACGCCTGGGCGTGGCAGTTCCGCAGGGCCAGCGAGGAGTGTAAACGCTCATGAGCGGACGCGGCGGAAGAACCATCAAGGTCGACACGCTGGCCCGGGTAGAGGGCGAAGGGGCTCTCTACATCAAGATGGCGGGGGACCGCGTCGCCGATGTGAAGCTTAGGATCTACGAGCCGCCGCGCTTGTTTGAAGCGTTTCTGCGAGGCCGACATTTTTCCGAGGCGCCCGACATCACCGCGAGAATCTGCGGCATCTGCCCGATCGCTTACCAGATGAGCGCGGTACACGCGATCGAGCGGGCGCTGGGCATCAGGATCGACCCCCAGGTCCGCCTGCTGCGGCGTCTTTTCTATTGCGGCGAGTGGATCGAGAGTCACGCCCTGCACGTCTACATGCTGCACGCGCCCGACTTTCTCGGCTATCAGGATGTGATCGAGATGGCCAAGGATCATCGCGAAGTGGTAGAGAAAGCGCTGCGCCTGAAGAAAATCGGCAATCGGATCGTGCAGTTGATCGGCGGGCGCGAGATTCATCCGATTTCGGCCGCAGTCGGAGGTTTCTACAAAACGCCCTCGAAAAGCCGCTTGCGGGAACTGGTGAGCGACCTGGAGTGGGCGCTGGAAGCCTCGATTGAGACTGTGCGCTGGACCTCGACGTTGCAGTTTCCTGACTTTGAGCAGGACTACGAGTTCGTGGCGTTGCGCCATCCGGAGGAGTATCCGTTCAACGAAGGACGCCTGGTGTCGAGCCAGGGTCTCGACATCGACGCGGCGGAATACGAGGACCGCTTTACCGAGTTTCATGTCAAGCACTCGAACGCATTGCACTCGGTGGTGCGGGGGAGAGGTTCGTATCTGGTGGGACCGCTGGCGCGCTTCAATCTCAATTTCGACAAGCTGCCCGAGGTGGCGCGGAAAGCGGCGCTGGAAGCGGGCTTGCGGCCTCCCGTGAAGAATCCCTTCCGCAGCATCATCGTGCGGGCGGTGGAGTTGGTGTTCGCCTGCGCCGAGGCACTGCGCGTGATCGGCGAGTACGAACCGCCGGCCGCACCGCGCGTCACGGCCCCCAATCGGGCGGGTGTTGGACAGGCCGTTACCGAAGCGCCGCGCGGCATTCTGTATCATCGCTACGCTGTCGATGACAATGGGCTGATTGTGACGGCGAAGATTGTCCCGCCAACCTCGCAAAATCAGAAGCGCATCGAAGACGATCTGCGCGAATACGCTGCGCAGCTGGCCGCCTGGCCCCTCGAGGAGGCCACCTGGAAGTGCGAACAGGCCGTGCGCTGCTATGACCCGTGCATCTCTTGCGCCACCCACTTTCTGAAAGTCGTGCTGCAACGCGACTAGACCCGCGAGTAAGATCGCCACGAGGCGGTTTCCTCCCTGACATGCTGATTATTGGCTGCGGCAACCGGCAGCGAGGAGATGACGGAGCCGGGATCATGGCGGTGGAGCGTCTGCGTGCGCTCGGCATCGAGGCCGAGTTCTGTGCGGGGGAACCCTCCGAACTCATGGAGGCATGGAGCGGTTTCGATGACGTGATCGTGATCGATGCGGTGGTGACTGGCGCTCCCGTGGGCGCCGTGCACGTATGGGATGCGCAGCATCCGCTAAGGTACGGCAAGCCTGCGGGATCGACCCACGGCCTTGGAGTCGCCGAGGCCATCGAACTAGCCCGCGCGCTCGATTCTCTTCCAGCAAGGCTCCGAGTGTACGGGATCGAGGGGCAAAGATTCGGGATCGAAAGTGAAGTTTCGCCCGAAGTCGAGCGGGCGGTCGAAGAAGTGGTCAGCCGAATCGCTCGCGAGATAGCTGCGAGTCAGCGAGAAAAATGATTCCTGGCTAATCGGTTTGCCGAGAGATTCACGATTTGTATCAGGGCAGCGCTTCAGCGACGCCGAAAATCGCGCAGAATCCGGGCGGGCTTCGGCCGCTGCGACACCCAAATCAGCCTGTCTCCCGAAATCGCTCCAGCACCTTTATGCCGTCCCGGCGTTGGTAAAGGCTTCGAGCGCGTCGGAGAGGGTGGGGAACATCAGGAAAATCTGCTCGACCTTAGTGATCTCGAAAACCTTCAGCACGCGTTTGTTCACGCCGGTGAGGGCCATGCGGCGTCCAGACTTCGCGCAGGAAGTACAGGCACTGACCAGCGATCCCAGCCCAGAAGAGTCCAGGTAGGGGACGCCCGTGAAGTCCAGAATCATTGTGGGAGCGTCTTCGCGCCGGACCGCATTCAGGAACGGAGACACGTTCTCCATGGTCAACGGGCCGCGAAGACTCAGCACTCCCCGGTCGAGACGATCGATCTCCAGCGGTTCCGATGCCATAGCGCAGCGATTCTAGGCTAGATCGCGACCTGGGTTCAAGTTGACGTGCACGATCTGCCCTCTTCTAGTTACCTTTGGACGTGTCCCTGCCTTTGTAATCTTTTTGTGTTTTCTTGGTGCTCGCGGTTTCAGCAGCCTCGCCCACGATTACGATTGCATTAACGGCATGTGGGGGGAAACGGATGATGAAAAGAATTGGAACTTCATACCAGCAGTCTGCACGCCAGCCATCTTAACGGGCATTCCGGCATTTCTGAGAAACATCCCAAGGGAGCAGAAGCTCGCGTTCTGTTGAGCTCCGTCTTCGGCCCGTACGCGCAAGACGATGAGTTCGGCAGCCGCTCCATCAATCCGATGGAGCTTTATCACAATCAGGTCACGCGCGCGCAGGGCAGCTTCTCGCTGCGCATGTTTCATCGCTCCTGGGGCATCATGATGATCCAGGCGAATATCTCTGCGCCGTGCGCCGTCCTCGACTTTCCCACGCGGGAAGATTTCGCACGCGAATTGAAAACGAATCACTACGACGTGGTCGGCCTCTCCGGAATTATTGTGAACGTCGCCAAGGTGCGCGAGATGTGCCGCATGACGCGTGAACTCTCACCGCACTCGGTGATCGTAGTGGGTGGGCACGTAGCCGCCATTCCCGGGATCGAGAAGATGATCGACGCCGATCACATCGTGAAGGGCGAAGGCGTTTCCTGGATGCGGCGCTATCTCGGAGAAGATGAGAATGCGCCGATCCAGCATCCAGCGATCGTCTCCGGAATGCGCACGCGCATCATGGGCATTTGTCTCCCTGAACGCAAGGGCGCGACGGCTGCGACGATCATTCCTTCGGTCGGCTGCCCCATGGGCTGCAACTTCTGCACGACATCCGCCTTTTTCGGCGGCAAAGGAAAGTTCGTCAACTTCTTCGAGACCGGCGACGAATTATTCGACGTCATGAGCCGCATGGAAGACGAGCTGAAGGTGAAGTCGTTCTTCGTGATGGACGAAAATTTCCTGCTGCATCGCGAGCGCGCCATGCGCCTGCTGGAACGTATGAAGGAAGAGCACAAGAGCTGGGCGCTGTCGGTGTTCGCCTCCGCCAATGCCATTCGCAAGTACACCATGCAGGAGTTGGTGGAGTTGGGCGTGTCGTGGCTGTGGATGGGGCTGGAGTCTCCGCGGGCCGGCTACAGCAAGTTGCAGGGTGCGGATACTCGCGAGCTCACGCGCGAATTGCGCGAGCACGGGATTCGCGTGCAGGGATCGACCATTATCGGCCTCGAGCACCATACGCCCGACAACATCGTGGCGGAAATCGAGCACGCCGTTTCGCACGATACCGACTTCCACCAGTTCATGCTGTACACGCCCGTGCCGGGAACTCCGCTGTACCAGCAGATGTCCGATGAAGGCCGTCTGTTGCGCGATGTCGACTATGCCGATGTGCACGGCCAGTTCAAATTCAATTTCAAGCATGCCGCGATTTCACGCGAGGACTCCAAGCGCTTTCTGGATTGGGCGTTCTGGCGCGACTTCCAGCTCAATGGCCCGAGTCTGTATCGCATCTCCCGAACCTTGATGGCGGGATGGAAGCGCTACAAAGACTGGCCCGATACGCGAGTCCGCGAACGATTTGCTCGGGAGATGGGACGGCTGAGCGGCATCTACAGCTCGGCGTTGTGGGCGATGGAGCGTCAGTTTAGGAAGGTCGATCGCAATGTCAGCGGGGAGATCCGCGCTCTGCGGCAGGAATTCAAGCAGGAATCCGGAATGTGGTCGCGCATGCTGCCCGCGGTGCTCGGCCCGGTCCTGCTGTGGACAACGCGGCGCGAGGAGCGACGGCTGGCGCGGGGAAAGACCTACGAGCCGCCCACGATTCTGGAGCGCAGCAACTGGGTCGAGGCCTAGGCCAGCTCGGCGCCGAGCTTTTCGAGCTTCTCTTCGCGATCCTCGGAACGTTTCCCGAAGTTAAATTTCTTCGGCCTGTGGAGTCTTCGGAAAACGATCACTGACGGAAGGGCATATTGCCGGAAGTTCTCAGGCATCGCTTGCGGTCCGAAAATCTCGAAGAGCTGTGCCGGGAGGGACCAGCGGTCCCATCGGTCGCGTTCGCTGTAGTTGAGAAACAAGGCTCGGTCGCCGATCACCGGCCGTATCCGCGACATCCACTGCTCGGAATGCTGGCCATCCGTGTGCACGACCAGTATGTCCTTGCCCCGCTCCTCCCATTCAATCCAAACCCTCGAGCAAAGAAGCAGTCCGTAAACGTAGAGCAGGGGCCAGAGCACCACGTACAGCAAGATGGGCAGGTAGAAAACCAGGAATATAAACGGGATCAGCAGCTTGAAAGGAACTCTGTTCAGAATTGCGCGGAGGCGCGCGAGTTCGGTGCTCATCCCGTGCGGCGCGCCGACAGCAAACTCAGAATCTCCCGCAGGCCCTGGCGGATGTGCTGGATCTCTGGCGCAGAGTGAGCTGGAAACGGGATCGCAGTCTGCGTCTTGTCAGTCTTGCTTTCCGCGCGCAGTTGTTGGCGCGCGCCGGAGATCGTGAACCCCTGCTCGTAGAGCAGTTGCTTGATGCGCAGCACGCTCTCCACGTCGCGCTTGCGGTACATGCGCTGTCCTGTGCTGCTCTTCACAGGCTTCAGTTGCGGGAATTCGGACTCCCAGAAACGCAGCACGTACGCGGGTAGGTGGCACAGTGTAGCGACTTCGCCGATGCGGAAATAAAGCTTGTCGGGGATGAGGATCTCATCCGCCTTCTGCTTCCCCGCGCTTTTCTTCCTGGCCGCCATCTTTCGGAGCTCCGGCAACGCCGTTGAGTTTGTTTATTGTGACACAGGTATGGTGACTAGCAGGGGATTTTCGCGGGGTAGCGGCATTCCGCAATCAGCACTCAGCCTCGGCAGCGTGGGTCTTCAAACGCAGAATCAGCGCTTCAGGCGGAAGCTGACTGCTGAGGCCGAATGCTTGAAAAGGAAAAGCCCCTCAAGAGGTGCTTCTCTTAAGAGGCCAGTGAAATTCGCAGTGTGAGCGAGGTCTTGCCTCGCTTACGGTTAATGTTTCTTCTTTTTTGCCTTCTTCTTCGTTGCCATGAAGGTTCCTCCGTGAACGATTTTCCCTTGCAAAGGTTGTTGACCAGGGCCCTTGTACTTGAAGAACCAACCCTACTTGTAGTATGGGAAGGTCCTATAACCCAAAATATTGCGGCAGTATGAACAAAGTGTCAACAGAATTTTGCAGTTTTGGGTGGATTTCTTGCGTACCGTCGTTGGTCGCTGGTCGTTCATCGCTGGCGAATCTCAGTATTGCCGGCGTGGTTTTTGTAGGTTTGGCTAACGACCAACGACGAACGACCACCGACTGGTAGTACACTGCGCCTCATGCGGCGCGATCCCGTCGAACTGGAAATCTTTAAGAACCTGTATCACTCCATTGCCGAGGAGATGGGAGCCGCGCTGCGCCGGACCGCGTTTTCTCCGAATATCAAGGAGCGTCGCGACTACTCGTGCGCGGTGTTCGACGGCGCCGGCGAGGTGATCGCCATGGGCGACCACATGCCGGTGCACCTCGGGTCGATGCCAATGTCAGTACGGGCGGCGATCGATGCGGGCACGATGGAACCCGGGGATGTCGTGATGCTGAACGATCCGTTTCGCGGCGGCACGCACCTGCCCGACATCACGCTGGTGGCGCCGGTGTACGTGGCTCGTGTGGCGCGGGCACTCTTGCCCGCGAAAGTCGGCAGAAAGAAGGAGTCTGCTGCTTCGAACCGTCCCGACTTTTACGTCGCTTCGCGAGCGCATCACGCCGATGTGGGTGGGGCCTACCCAGGCTCGATGGGCCTGTGCCGCGAAATCTACCAGGAAGGCGTTCGCATCCCTCCGGTGAAGCTGATGCGGGGCGGCACGATGAACGCCGATGTGCTCGCCATGCTGCTCAACAACGTGCGCACTCCCGAGGAGCGCGAAGGCGATCTGGGAGCGCAGATCGCCGCCTGCCATACCGGCGCCGAGCGGCTGCGCGAGGTCTGCGCCCGATATGGCGTAGAGCGGGCGAAGCGCGCCGCCGGCGAGTTGCTCGATTATTCCGAGGAACTGATGCGCGCGTTCTTGCAGCGCGTGCCGCCGGGAGAATATCGGGCCGAAGATTTGCTGGATGATGATGGAATCAACGACCGGCCGATCAAGATCGCTGTCTCGATTACGATCCACCGGCGCGACACGAAGCGCTCGCTCCACATGGTCACTGTCGATTTCACGGGCAGCGACCCGCAGGTCGAGGGCAGCGTGAACGCGGTTGCAGCGATTACCTATTCGGCGTGCTTCTACGTATTTCGCTGCTTGCTGGTGGAGGATGTTCCAGCCGCAGCCGGGCTGATGCGGCCGATCCGAGTCATCGCCCCCGAAGGGACGATCGTAAACGCGAGGCCTCCCGCGGCCGTTGCCGGAGGGAATGTCGAGACGTCCCAGCGCATTGTCGACGTGCTCCTGCGGGCGCTGGCGCAAGCCATTCCGGATCGCATTCCTGCAGCCGCCTCAGGCACGATGAACAACCTGACCATCGGCGGCATGATTCCAAACATAAATGACCAGCGCCCCAGCGAGCCGTTCGCCTACTACGAGACGATCGCTGGCGGCATGGGCGCGCGGCCGGGCAAACCTGGCATCTCTGGCGTGCACACGCACATGACGAACTCGCTCAACACTCCCGCCGAAGCGTTGGAGTATGCCTATCCGCTGCGCGTGCGACGGTATTCGCTGCGGCCGGGCAGCGGCGGGGATGGCAAGTTTCGTGGCGGCGACGGAATTGTCCGCGAGATTGAAGTTCTGACCGACTGCGAAGTGACGCTGCTTGCCGATCGCCGCTCGCGCGGCCCATGGGGCTTGGCTGGTGGCGAGGACGGCGCGCCAGGGAAGACTTTCATCACGCGCAAAGATGGCTCGGTTGAGCAGATGCCCGGAAAATTCAGCACGCGACTGCGCAAAGGAGAACGTATCAGGATTGAAACTCCCGGCGGTGGCGCATGGGGTACTCGCTGAGGCCTTTTCAACCATCCGGCATCAAAATCATGAGAGATTGATGCATGGCCATTCGTCTGATGCGCGCTCTCGAAGTCCCGGAAAGCCCGCGCGACCGGGTCTACTCCGCTTCCAAATTGCATGCAGTGATTTTTGTGGCGGGCTGCCTGTGCGCCTGCGTCGCGTTGATCTGGTTCGGTTGGCCACGGCCTCGGATTGCGTACTATATCAGCGGCGCTATCGTGGTCTTTCTGCTCCTGGGACATCAGTTCTTCTCCGCCCGTTTCCGCGCATCGAACTGGCTGGTGCGGGTGGCCGACACTGGCCTTTACATCCACTTCCGTTCGTACTTGAACGATCACCTTTCCGCCGAGGATCCGACAGTCGTCTTTCTTGCCTATCAGGACATTCGATCGGCACGGCCGGTTAAGGAACGGGTGAAGACACGCGACATGGGCGGAGCCACACAGACCCAGACCCGCCGCTGTGTAGAGCTAGAGCTTGCCGTCGATCCGGCGCCGCTTGCGTCTGCTCTGGCGACCGAGTGCGCACGGCCAGCAGCGTGGGAGAAGCGCTGGTACGGCCGGTCGGCGACACTGTACAAGGACTATCCGGTGCTCATGCAGTCCCCGCCCTTTCTTCGCATCGAATGGAAGGTTGTGCCGGGGGCTTCGACGTTTCTGAATGCCCTGCGATCCCAGGTCAACGTTGCTCCAAAAGTCGTGATCTCCGAGGACTTTGCCAATCTGGAGGCGCTCCCTCGCGACCAGCAGGAACAACGCTTGCGGGACCTCAACCAGCGCGGCGATACCATCGCCGCGGTTTACATGGCGAGAAAGCTGTATGGTTTCGACCTGACGGCTGCGACAAACTTTGTGGAAACCCTAAGCGGAGAAACGTGATCATGACAGATGTCGCCGCTCACTATCTCGACGAAGCGCGCCGCCAAATGCGCGGCCACAAGCGCATGGGAGAAGGCGCGATGGCGCAACTTCGCGACGACGACTTCTTTCTCACGCTCGATCCCGAGTCCAACTCCGTGGCCATCCTCGTCAAGCACCTGGCGGGAAACATGCGCTCGCGCTTCACCGACTTCCTCACCAGCGACGGCGAAAAGCCGGACCGCTTTCGCGATCAGGAGTTTGAAGTCACCGGAACCACCACGCGCACCGACGTGATGCGCTGGTGGGAAGAAGGCTGGGCCTGCGTCCTAGGAGCGATCGACGCCCTTAAGCCGGAAGATGTGATGCACACCGTGACCATTCGTGACGAACCGCACACCGTGCTGCAAGCCATCAACCGCCAGATCGCGCACTACGCGGCGCACATCGGGCAGATTGTGTTTCTGGCCAAGCATCTGCGCTCCAGCGAGTGGAAGACCCTGACCATTCCCCGCGGAAAGTCGGAAGAATTTAAGAAAGTCGCGCCGAAGTCCGACCGAGGTCTGCCGCGCGAGCAATGAAGTCGCCTCACGAACCAGGTCCAGTAAATGGATTTCACAGAATGGGCTTGGGAAGGGCACGGCTTCCAGGCGTGCCGCTTTCGATCAACGGGGATGCGGGCTTTAGCCCCTGAGGGAAGCAGCGCGAAAGCACCTAAGCTCCCGGCCCGAAGTACCGGTAGTGCCCGGTAATCTTCCAGTTGAAAAGAACATCTTCCATCTTCGGCCCTTCCCCAATGTTGTGCACAACCATGTACCGCCCGGTCCTACGCTCCTTCTGATCGACCACGATACCAATGTGCGGCACGTTCCCGCCCAAGTCCCACGTGACCAGGTCGCCGGGCGCATAATCTTCCGCGCGGTTGGTGATGGGCAAGGACTCTCCCTTACGCTGAAAGAACACCCTCAGATTCGGAACGCGGCGGTGGTCGATATTCGAGTCGGGATGGCCGAGCATCCAGCGCCGCTTGTTGGGATAGGCCGCGAAATTCCGCACCATGTCTTCGTGGACTTCTTTTTGCAGATCCACGCTCACGGCGCGGTACGAGCGAATAATTTCGTCCGTACACACTCCCGTATCAGCGGGAACGTCGCCGCCAGGATAGGGAATTCGGACGTACGCGGACACGTAGCGAACAGAGTGATGCGTGCGCTCAGTCGCCGCGGCGACCAGCCGGCGCGTGAATTCCGGCCGTGAGATCTGCGCTGCGGAGTTCACCTGCGCCGCACACGTGCAGAATCCAGCCCAGAGGACCAACCATCTCGTTGCTTTCCCGGTGCCACTCATGGCACCGATTGTAACGGCGACGGCGCGGGAGGAAAATGGATGTAGCGCGCACCAGCGAAAAAATCGAGGCCCGCGCGGTGCTAGAATCATACGTTTTGTGCTTGCGTCAGTTTTCGCATCAAATCATAGGGTGGCAATCATGGCAGCAACAATGCTGGCGGTAGTCAAGCCGGAGGCGGCGCCGGGCGCGGAAGTCCGCGAAGTAAAGATCCCCGCTTTCGGGCGCACCGACGTGCTGGTCAAGGTGAAGGTCGCGTCGATTTGCGGCACCGACCTGCACATCTACAACTGGGACCGCTGGGCCCAGAACCGAATTCATCCGCCGCTGATTCCCGGTCATGAGTTCTGCGGCGAAGTGGCCGCGTTCGGCGATGAAGTCACCAGCGTCAAGGAAGGCGACTTCGTTTCCGCCGAGATGCACGTGGCCTGCGGCAAGTGCCTGCAGTGCCGCACCGGCGAGGCCCACATCTGCCAGAACGTTAAGATCATCGGCGTCGACGCCAACGGCGCCTTCGCCGAGTACGTCGTCATTCCAGAATCGAATATCTGGAAACTCGATCCCGCCATTCCGATGGACTACGCGTCGATTCTCGATCCACTGGGAAACGCCGTGCACACCGTGCTGGCCGGGGAGATCGCAGCCAAGACCGTCGCCATCACCGGCTGCGGGCCGATTGGCCTGTTTTCCATTGCCGTGGCCAAAGCTGTCGGAGCAACCTCGGTGTTCGCGATCGAAGTGAACGAACATCGCGCCCGCATCGCCCGCGAAATGAAAGCCGATTACGTCCTGAACCCCGCGAAAGAAAAAGTGAACGCCATTGTCATGGAGAGGACTGGCGGCCTCGGCGTGGACGTCGTCCTGGAGATGGCCGGCCATCCCGACTCGATTCGCACGGCGTTCGACATCGTGCGGCGTGGCGGAAGAATTTCCCTCCTCGGCCTGACTTCGAAGCCCATCTCGCTGAATTTCTCCGAAGACATCATTTTCAAAGGCATCACGGTGCAGGGCATCAACGGACGCCGCATGTACCAGACCTGGTATCAGATGACCGCGTTGCTAAAGAGCGGCAAACTCGATCTGCATCCGGCGATCACCGACCGCATTCCGATGAAAGACTTCGCGAAAGCCATGGAGCGCTTGAGAACCGGAGAGGCCAGCAAGATTCTGGTGTATCCCAACGGCGTGCGGTGATTGTGTGGCGCGGGCACTCCTGCCCGCTGTTTTTCGCCTGAGCTTGCGGTGTGGAGTTAACCACGGATAACTTCACGGGAAGTGAACGATGAGTCTCGACGCATTCGTACGATGCACCTGCATAAGAGACGGCAAAGCCAAGCCGCATCCGTTCCCGGAGAAGTTCATGTGGGACGAGGCGGGCGCTCCTTCGCTGTCCGGCGATCCATCCGAAGAAGAGTGGGAGGCCCACGACCGCTGGGTCCAAGAGTCGTGCGAGCACGAGGGCTATCTCGTCTCGGAGTTTCTCGGCAACATCACGCGCGCCCAACATCTGCGGGATTTCCTGCGCGGCCTGCAGGGAGAGCCCGGCCCCAAGTTTCCCATCCTACTGAAGAAGGTTATCTACGACGGCACGCACACCGGCGACTGGATTCCCGTCAAAGAGTCGCCCGCGCTGTTGCGGGAAGTGGATCTCGTGCTCGGCTCGAGCGACATCCTGACCGAGGGAGAAAAAGAATTCTTCCTCAGCATGAAGCGCCTGTGCGACGCCAGCATCGCGACGGGGAATCCGATTGTGTTTTGAAGTGCATATCTTCTTTACCGGGGATTCAAACGGATGAATGTGGATTGAAGGATCAGCCTACTGCTTAGTATTGTCATCCTGAGCGCGTTCTTTGCGCGAAGGATCTGTGCAGTTTGTCAGCGCAAACATGCATAGGTTCTTCGCTTCGCTCAGAATGACAATCAGGCCTATCCGCGTTCCTCCGCGTGATCTGCGGGCAACGAAGTTTCTTCGAGGCATCCATGACCACCGCAACCCGCACCAATCCGCTGTCCTACCTCACCGACCAGCTCAACGAACTCAAGACCAAAGGCACACACTTCAAGCTGCGCGTGCTGGAGGACGAGCAGGCGCCCGTTTGCACCTTCGACGGAAAGAAAGTCATCAACCTGGCGTCGAACAATTATCTGGGGTTAACCACGCATCCCAAGCTGCGCGAAGCGGCGCTCGAGGCAACACGCAAGTACGGAGTGGGATCGGGCGCGGTGCGCACCATTGCCGGCACGATGAAGATCCACATGGAACTCGAGGAAAAGATCGCCCGCTTCAAGAACGTGGAGGCGTGCGTGGTCTTCCAGTCGGGATTCGCTGCGAATGCAGGGACGGTGTCAGCCGTGTTGGGCAAGGACGATTTCATCATCTCCGACGCGCTGAACCACGCCTCGATCATCGACGGCGCGCGGCTCTCAAAAGCGAAGATACTCGTATTCCGCCACAAGGACATTGCCCACGCGGAAGAGCAGTTAACCAGCATTAAGAGTGAGCCGGGCAAGAAACTGCTCATCACCGACGGCGTGTTTTCCATGGACGGCGACATCGGCCCGCTACCCGCGCTCTGCGACCTGGCCGAAAAATATGGCGCCATCATGATGGTCGACGACGCGCACGCGTCCGGCGTGCTGGGCCGCAACGGCCGGGGCACCATCGATCACTTCAACGTGCACGGCCGCGTCGACATCCAGGTCGGCACGCTGTCGAAGGCGATAGGCGTGCTCGGCGGATACGTCTGCGGCACCCGCGACCTGATTGACTTTCTCTATCACCGGGCCCGGCCGTTCCTGTTCTCGACGTCGCATCCGCCGTCGGTGGCGGCATCGTGCATCGCAGCCTTCGACGTTCTGGAAAACGAGCCCGAGCGCATGGAAAAGCTATGGGACAACACGCGCTTCTGGAAGAAAGAACTCGGCCTGCTCGGCTTCGACATCGGCGGGAAGGCCACGCCAGCCAGCGAGACGCCGATCACCCCGATCATCATCGGCGACGGCAAGCTCACCATGGACTTCTCCCGCGAGCTGTTCAGAGAAGGCGTGCTGGGGACCGGCATCGCGTTCCCGACCGTGCCGGAAGGAAAGGCGCGCATCCGCACCATCATGACCGCGACGCACACCAAGGAAGAGTTACAGCAGGCGCTGGAAGTGCTGAAGGGCGTCGGGAAGCGGATGGGAATTCTGTGAGGCACACGTTTGGTTACAACCGTGGCTCATAGCAAAAGCCGAGACAAACATCTCTCTCTGCGCCCAGCAACATCGGGCCGCCCCGCGCTGCCACCTATTTTTGAATCGAAGATTGGCCTCGTCACCTTGTCTGTCTGGAACAATAAATCGGCTGCGCGAACCATTGGGCCTCCCAGAATTCCGAAGGAGCATACGCCGCGGCTAACGAAGGTATGTCTATTCCAGCCGGTAGACGATCTTCCCGCCCGCGATCGTCGCCACGACTTTCCCCGTGAACTGCCAGCCATCGAACGGAGTGTTACGCGACATGGAGCGCGACTTCGCGGCTTCGAAGGTCCAACGCTTCTTCGGGTCGAAGATGGTCACGTCGCCGAAATTGCCGCGCGCGAGCGATCCGCGTCCGCGCAAATCGAACACGGCGGCGGGACCGGAAGTAAAGAGCTCGACGATGCGGGTCAGGGGAATCTTGTGCTCACGGTAGAGCTGTGTGATCGCCAACGCCAGCGCGGTCTCTAAGCCCGTAATGCCGAAGGACGCACGCTCGAATTCGACCTGCTTTTCGTGAGCTGCGTGCGGGGCGTGATCGGTGGCGATGGCGTCAATAGTGCCGTCCGCGAGCGCGACGAGAATGGCTTCGCGATCCGTCGCGGACCGCAGCGGCGGATTCATCTTGAAGTTAGTGTCGTATTCGCCGACGTTCTCGTCGATCAAAGTAAAGTGATGCGGCGTAACTTCGCAGGTGACGCGCGCCTTGGCGCGCTTGCCGCGTCGTACGGCCTTGAGCGCATCGGCAGTGGAAAGATGCGCCACGTGCAGGCGCGACTCGCGAATCTGCTGCGTGAGAGTAACGTCGCGGTCGACGATGGACGCTTCGGCGGAGGCCGGCATGGCGCGCAGGCCCAGGCGAAAACTCGTGGGACCGGCGTGCATCGAGCAATTCTCAGTGACGCGCGTATCTTCCGCGTGCTGCACGACAGGAAAATTCAGTTCCGCGCCGAGGCGCAATGCCATGCGCATCACATCGTCATCGAGGATGGGTTTGCCATCGTCGGTGACGGCGACCGCTCCCGCACGCTGCAGGGCGCTGAAGTCGGTAAGAGTTCCACCGCGGCTGCCGCGCGTGGCGGCGGCGATGGGAAAGACGTTGACCACGGCTCCCCGCTCGGGATTGCGTAGCCAGCTGACCCACTCCGCCGTGTCGACCACGGGCGCAGTGTTGGGCATGGTACAGACCGACGTGAAGCCTCCGGCGGCAGCGGCGGCCGTCCCGGTGGCGATAGTCTCTTTGTAGCTTTGTCCGGGTTCGCGCAGGTGGACGTGCAGGTCAATGAAACCGGGAGCAACGATCAGTCCGCGCGCGTCGAATTTCTCGTCCGCGCCTCCACGAATCTTGTTAGGCAGAGCGACCTCGGCCACACGCCCATCGCGCAACAGCACATCCATGCGTGCGTTAATCTTTGCCGCCGGATCGATCAGGTGGCCGCCTTTGATGAGGAGGCTCTTGCTTTCGTGGCGGGTCATCCGCAGCTCCCCGGCAACTTCTTATCCGCGGATTCACGCGGATTAGCGGAGTGCACTTTCTTGTTTTTCAATCCGCGTTCTTCTGCGTGCATCCGTGGAAATGAAGTTGCCGTCCTCACTTCGCCTTCCCCAACGCCCGCGCCAGAATTGCCATCCGCGTAGGCACTCCGTTGTGAACTTCGTCCACGATCACCGACTGCGGCCCGTCGGCAACCTCCGCCGTCAGTTCGAGTCCACGGATGATCGGCCCCGGATGCATCACGATCGCGTCGCGCTTGGCCAGCTTCAGACGCGCAGCGGTCATCTGGTAGCGCGCGATGTAGTCCTGCAGGCGAATCTTCTGGCCAGCCAGGCGCTCCTTTTGTACGCGCAGCAGCATGATCACGTCGGTGCCGCGCAGCGCGTCTTCAATGTGGCGCGTGACGCGAAGACCGGGCGCAAGCGTGGCGGCAACGTCCGGCACGAACTCGGGCGGACCACAGAGCGTCAGCTTCACTCCGAACTTAGTCAGCAGATGGCAGGCGCTGCGGGCCACACGGCTGTGAAAGATGTCGCCGATAATGGTCGCCTGCAAACCCTTGAGCGATTTCTTGTGCTTCAGGATCGTGAACGCATCGAGCAGCGCCTGTGACGGATGCTCGTGCATACCGTCCCCGGCATTGATCACCGGAATGTCGAGATGCCGCGCCATCAAGTGCGGCGCGCCCGCCGCCGGATGCCGCATGACAATGCAATCGGCGCCCACAGCGCGTAGCGTGTATCCGGTATCGAGAACGGACTCGCCTTTTTCGATGCTCGAGCCGGACGACTGCACCAGCGTGGTCATCGCGCCCAGCGATTTCGCTGCGAACTCGAACGAAGAACGAGTGCGCGTGGAAGCTTCGTAAAACAGGAGAACGACACGCTTGCCGCGCAGCAGCGGACGGGCCTTCAGCGGATTCATGCGGCGGGCCAGCTTGAGCAGGCCCAGAATATCCTTCGCGTCGAGGTGCTCAATCCCGAGCAGCGAACCGCGTGCAGGCTTATTCATCTGAAAAAGTGCAAACGGTGCATCATACGCGGCGCACGCGGGCCCCGCAAGGGCCGCCCTCACACCGCGCTCCCGGCGCAAACTTGACCGTAAACAACACTAGCTTTTGTCACGCCGCCCCAGGATGGCTCCGCCCAACGCTCCGCCCAAACTCGCGAGAACAAGAAATGCCAGAAGCACGACAATCAGCAGGCACACCATCATGAACACAAGGCCCGTGGGCGAGCGCATGAAGTCCAGACCAGGCTGGTACTCCGGATCGGGCAAGCGCACGGCGGTCTGCTGGATGGCGTCGAGCATGAATTGGCGAATCTCGCCGCCCTTGTGAAGTACAGCCACCTGTAGAGCTCCCAGGATGGCGCTCATACCGAAGCAGAAAAGGCCGCAAAGCGCGCCCAGCGGCGCTCCAGCTGCGGCGCGAATCGTAATCCCCGGACTGCGGCGTCGGTAGAAGGCAACCGCGAGAAATCCGGCTCCGAGCACGGCGAGCAGCGGAGCCATCAGCTTGAGCAGCATAGCGACCGACGCAATCAGCGCCGCCAGCGCGCAGGGCTGCACGGCCTGAGACCAACGCATGGGAACAGCCAAGACCGGGACCGTCTGCGACGCCGGCAAACTCGCAGACTCTTGCTCCGCCTGGGTGTCGGCGGAGGCAGCCGGAGCTAGCACCGGCTCAGCGATCACAACACGAATCTGCGGAGCCGAACAGTGCGGGCAGAAAGGAACGCCTTCTTCCACGGCTTGTGCGCACTTGTAGCAGGGCTGTTCCATCGAAGACCAAAGAGGGGCTGTCTTTAGAAAGTATCGCACGACGACGCCCGAGGCAAGGAAGAGCGGTTCGCCCCGCTCAGATCGTGAGTCCCAGCAGACTGCAACGCCCGGTGGTGGTTCTGCGCCACTGACCGCGCCGCTGAAGACCCTGCGGGAAGATTCCGGTGTTTGTATCAGGGCGCCGCTTTCAGAGGTTGCGGAAAAACTCCGCCCTTGCCTTGGTTTTGAAAGCGCGCGGCTGGGAATGGTCTATACTCAGCGTTCTCGGACGCGACTCGAGTGCGCCTTAGGCTCGAGATTTCAAACGCTCTCGATCATTCCCGCCAGAAGCAGCGCTCGGCGCGGCAGCTCAGAGATCACGATGTGTTCGTGGACGGCGTGCGCTCCTTGACCGACGCCTCCCATGCCGTCGAGCGTGGGGATGCCGATGCCGGCGGTGAAATTTCCGTCGGAGCCTCCGCCGACGGCGGCTTCTTCGAGTTTCCAGTCGAGATGCTTTGCGATCGCTTGTGCCTTCTTGTAAAGCGCGGCCACGCTGGCGGTGCGCTCCATGGGCATGCGGTTGATGCCGCCCTCGATGGTGAGTGTGCAACGCTTGTCGAAGGGCTTAAGGGAGCGAAATTTGCGATCCAGAGTGGCGGCTTGCTTCGCGATCTTGATGCGCACGTCGATTTCTGCGGTGGCCTCGGCTGCGATTACGTTGGTGCGGGTTCCGCCGCGAATCACGCCGGGGTTCACGGAGAGGCCGCGACGTAAATCTTTCAGCTTGGAGACGGCCGTGATTTGGCGGGCGAGTTCGAGGATGGCGCTGTGTCCCTTGCCGGGATCGAGACCGGCGTGGGCGGCCACGCCTTTGACCGTCAGTATGTAACCGCCCACGCCTTTGCGCGCGGTTTTCACGGCGCCTCGCGGTCCCGCTGCCGGCTCGAGCACCAGCACGGCCGCGGATTCCATGGCGAGCGCTTCGGTGATTTTGCGTGATGAACTGCTGCCGACTTCTTCGTCCGAGACCAGAAAGACAGTGACCGGGCGCGGCAATCCGGAGTGCCAGGCTTGCAGGGCTTCGATTGCGAAGAGCATCAGAGCGATGCCCGATTTCATATCGAGCACGCCGGGGCCGTGCATGCGTCCGTCAGCCACGTGGCAGGGCATGGTGGCGAGAGTGCCGAGCGGATAGACGGTGTCGAAGTGGCCCAGGAGCAGAACCGGCTTCGTCTTCTCGCGTCCGGGCCCACTTCCGGGCTCGCGCCCGGGGAAATCGATTTGCAGGTTGTTGCCGAAATCGTCCGCCGGGTACACGCGCGGGCGCCCGCCGAAGGCCGCGAAACGCTCGGCGAGAAAGCGGCTCATGCGGTCGGCCGCGGGTTTGTTGTCGCTGGGCGATTCGATCTCGACGAATTCTCGGATTGTTCTTAGCAGAGCATCCTGCTCGGCCTCGAAATAGCGAAGACGTTCGCGCCACGTCTGGTCGGAATGAACTTGGGTTTCGTGTGCGGCTTTCTTACCCGGCATCTTCACTGCCTCGTGAGCGCAGAGGAGAGGAACCCCTCTGGGCACAAAGCGTACAGTATAATCTTCAAGCCGTTTGAGACGAACTTCGCTTGTGACGAACCGCTTGTGATGAACTATGACTGAGAGTGCCCCTGTGACGGAGACGTCGGCCGGTGCGCCCAACGGCGCCGCGGCGAAGACCGCGCTCGACATCCACGACATTCTGAAGATTCTGCCGCATCGCTATCCCTTTCTGCTGATCGACCGCGTGCTTGATCTGAAGCGCAAACAGCGGATTGTCGCCATCAAGAACGTCACCATCAACGAACCATTTTTCGCGGGACACTTTCCCGGTCTCCCGATCATGCCGGGCGTGCTGATTGTCGAGGCCATTGCGCAGGCTGGCGGCGCGCTGCTGCTGACCGAGGTCGAAGACCGCAGCGACAAGATCATGGTTTTTACCGGCATTGAGCGAGCGAAGTTCCGCAAGCCGGTGAGCCCCGGCGACCAGTTGCGACTCGAAGTGGAAGTAACCGGCTGGCGCTCGGTGCCGGGCATGACTGCGGCGAAGATGCAGGGCTACGCTTACGTGGGCGACAAGCGCGTGGCCGAGGCTATTGTATCGTGCCAGCTTGTTGACAGCTCGCGTGGGCGGGGATCGAGCGACGAAGGGTAGGCCGGATTTGTCATGGCGTAATTCGCAGTGCTGTCGAGCTTCGCTCGACCGGACAACCGAGGTCGGCTGTCCCCCCAAAATCTCTTTCCTCTTGGCCCATGCTTCTTAGCTCATGAATATTCATCCGACGGCCATCATCGATCCACGCGCGAAGGTTCCTGCGTCCTGCAAAATCGGGCCGTATTGCGTGATTGCGGCGGACGTCGAGTTGGGCGAAGGTTGCCATCTGGTGTCGCATGTCGCGATCGAAGGGCCGGCGAAGATCGGCGTCGACAACGGATTCTTTCCGTTCTGTGCCATCGGCATGGCGCCGCAGGATGTTACGTACAGAGGCGAGCCGACGCGGCTCGAAATCGGCGATCACAACGAAATCCGCGAATGCGTGACCATCAATCGCGGCACCGTGAAGGGCGGCGGACTCACGAAAGTTGGCAGCCACCTGCTCATTATGGCGTATGCGCACATCGGACACGATTGCGTGATCGAAGATCACGCCATGCTGGTGAATGGCGCGACGCTGGGCGGGCATGTGACGGTCGAAGAATGGGCGGTGGTCGGAGCGCTGTGCCCGGTGCACCAATTCGTGCGCATCGGCGCGCATTCATACATCGGCGGCGGCACTACGATTACACAGGATGTGCTGCCGTACTCGATGACCTCGGCGGCACGCGATACGCACGCGTATGGCATGAATAGCGTTGGTCTCGAACGCCGCGGGTTTTCGAAAGAGCGCATCGCAAAAATCCACCACGCTTATAAGATTCTGCTGGCTTCGAAGATGAATACGTCGCAGGCACTGGAGAAGCTGAAGGCGGAAGCGGATCGCGGGGAAGATGTGGACATGCTGATTCGGTTCATCGAGAAGTCGGAGCGCGGAGTGATTAAGTAAAACTTGTAGAGACGTAGCTTGCTACGTCTCCCTTCTTCGTGGTGAGAAGACGTTGCAAGCAACGTCTCTACACTTGCAACTATGGAACGCATCGGGCTTATCGCGGGCAATGGGAAGTTTCCCTTTCTTGTGCTCGAAGCGGCACGGGCGCAGGGATTCGAAGTGGTGGTGGTTGCGATCAAGGAAGAGACTTTTCCGGAGATCGAATCGCATGGCGCGGCGGCGGTTCACTGGCTCTCGCTGGGTGAACTTTCCAAGCTGATCGAGACCTTTCAGGCGGCGGGCGTGCGGCGGGTCATCATGGCGGGGCAGGTTCGGCACAAGCAGATTTTTTCCAGCATTCGGCCGGACTGGCGACTGGCCAAGCTTCTGCTGTCGCTCGCTACCCGCAATACGGATTCGCTGCTGGGTGCGATCGCGAAAGTGCTGGCCGAGGAGGGCATCACGCTGGAGAAATCCACTTGGCTGCTTGAACCGCTGCTGGTGAAATCGGGTGTGTTGACGCAGCGCGCGCCGACCGAGCAGGAGCTTAAGAACGTTGAGTATGGACGCGCCGTGGCCGGCAATCTCGCGCAGCATGACATTGGGCAGACAGTGGTGATCGCGGAATCGGCGTGCGTTGCGGTGGAAGCGATGGAAGGCACCGACGCGACGATTGAGCGTGCCGGGCAGATTATGCGGTCGTTGGACAGCGACGCTTCCACGTTAAGCCGTGCGTTAACTGTGATTAAGATCGCCAAGCCGAATCAGGATATGCGATTTGATGTGCCTGTCGTCGGGGTGAAGACGATCGAAGTCATGCATGCGGCGGGAGCTTCGTGTCTCGCGTTGGATGCGGGAAAGTGCCTGCTGCTGGATGGGGAAAAAGTTATCGACGCGGCGAATACGGTGGGAGTCGCGATTGTCGCGGAGGGTGAGGGTTAGATCGATGAAAGCGAAACCGCGTACAACGTCCGAAGCCGCCCGCATTGCTGATCAACTTCGGCGCGCCTTTAAAGGCGGCGCGTGGCATGGGCCTGCATTGCTTGAACTGCTGGAAGATGTAGACGCGGCTACGGCTGCAGCCAAGCCGCTGGGCAACGTCCACAGTATTTGGGAACTGGTGCTGCACATTGCGGCGTGGGACGGCGCGGGGTTGAAAAGGTTGAGCGGGAAGAAGTGCCAACTTAAGGGTCCAGCGAACTTTCCGCCTGTTTCCGTCCCTACGGAGGCCGCGTGGCGCAAGGCCATCGCGGAGACGAAACGCACGCACGATGCGCTCGTCGAGACCGTCGCTGCTTTGTCCGATGCGCGCCTTCGCGACCGCGTGCCCGGCAAGCGGTATGACTTCTATCACATGCTGCATGGCATCGCGCAGCATGAGCTTTATCATGCGGGGCAGATTGCGATATTGAAGAAGGCGCGAAAGGATTGAGTAATTGTGTAATCGGGTGATTCGGTAATTGAAAAACCTGCGCGCAGGAGATTTTCAATTACCAAATTACCCGATCACACAATTACAAAATCCCGTTCACCACTTCTTGAAAATCACCGCTACGGCTGCGACGATCAGGGCGAAACCTGCCACGTAATTCCAGCGCAGCGGTTGCCTCAAGTAGAGGACCGAGAACGCGGCGAAGACGGTGAGAGTGATTACTTCCTGGATCGTCTTGAGCTGGGCGGCACTGAACTCGTAGGAGCCGAGCGGTTGGCCGGTACCTGGAAGCAGTATTCGAAAAAGGCAATCAGCCAGCTCACGACAATTACTTTGTAGAGCGGCACCTCGCGGTACTTGAGGTGTCCGTACCAGGCGAAAGTCATGAAGATGTTGGAGACGGTAAGCAGTGCGATCGTCCTCATGGGGCGATTGGGTCCTTTCTGCGGTTGAGTTGCTGCAACGGTACGCAGTTCCCCGGCGGCTGGAGCCGAGACTGATTCTGCGGCGTTTACGGTCTCGCTGAAGCGATACCCTGATACGAATCGCGAGTTTTCAGCAAACTGTAAAGCCGTCATTCATTCCGTTACGGGGCGGCTGGAAGCCGCGCCCCTTCAAAACCAAGGCAAAGCGAGAGGCCTTCCGTAGCCTCTGAGGCGATGTTTTGATCCGAAGCGCCGGTGTTTGATCAAACCGTTTCTGCGCGTCCGGCGGTAATCCTGATGCTCTTTCCCGCGTTTCCGTTTACAATTTCTTTCCGGCAACTGGCCATCGAGAATTTCTCCTGCCATCTCAAGATCCGATTTCTGTCGCCGTGGTGGGTGTGGGCGTTTTCGGACGCAATCATGCCCGAGTTTACAAGGAACTGGAACAACAAGGGGAACCGGTGCGGCTGCTGGGAGTGGTCGATCCGGATGTGACCCGCGCCGATGCCGTGGCGCGCGAGTTCAGCTGCAAAGCGTTCGGATCCGTTCAGCAGATGCTGACCACGCACAGCGAAGTGCAAGCAGCGTCGGTTGCGGCTCCCACCGTGCATCACCTAGCCGTGGCTGGGGAATTGATGAAGGCCGGGATTGATGTGCTGATCGAAAAACCGCTAGCGGCAACGCTGGCCGAAGCGGAGGAGTTGGTTGCGCTCGCGGCGACGCACAAGCGGATTGCCCAGGCCGGGCATCTCGAGCGCTTCAATCCTGCGGTTCGCGCCACGGTGCCGTTGCTGACTCAGCCCATGTTCTTTGAAGTGCACCGGCTGAGCGTATTTAGTCCGCGTTCGCTCGATGTGGACGTCGTGCTCGATTTGATGATCCACGATCTCGACATTGTGCTGGCGTTTGCCAAGTCACCGGTCAAGGAAGTTCGCGCGGTCGGTCTGCCGATTTTGTCGGGGAAAGTGGACATCGCGAACGTGCGTCTGGAGTTCGAATCTGGCTGCATTGCGAACTTTACGGCCAGCCGCGTCTCGACGGAGCGCGTGCGCAAGCTGCGCTTCTTCCAGCCGCGGCAGTACGTTTCCCTCGACTATGGACGGCAGGAAGTGTTGGTCTTCACCGTCGCTCAAGACGGCGCGGCATCTGCGACGCCTACGGTGAATCCTCAAATCGGCGTCACCAAGCCCCCGGTCGCATCGGAGGAGCCGTTGCACGCGGAGTTGAGGTCGTTTCTGCGCGCCGTCCGGGAGCATTCTCAGCCGGTGGTTCCGTTGGAAGATGGGCGCCGTGCGCTGGCTTTGGCGCTGGAGATCGTGGGTGCGATTCGCGATCACGGGAAGCGGATTGATCTGGCGGGCATCGCGAAGGCCAGGAACTGAGCGGGCGGTGGGGCAGTGTGAGAAGAAGGATTTGGGCAAGGGCATCGCCTTCAGAGGCCGCGGAAAAGCTCATCGTGCGTCGGAGATTTCCCTCAGCGGCCAAATAGTTTGCTGAAAAACTCACTTCCTTGGCGGTAGCATCCCGCAGCGGCCGAAGCCGAGACCGATTCTGCGGTTTACGGTATCGCTGAAGCGATACCCTGATACGAGTCTCTCTCCAAGCAGCCCACTACCAATCTGAGGCGACCGGGTTTGGTGACGCCCCCCCCGCGGCTCGGGTTTACATATGTTTACAGACCTAAGTCACCGCCCATTCGTGGGGGAGCAGAATCCGGCGAAAGATGCGAAAATAGAGGGAACTTAGTTGTAACGCAGCGCGCCGATTGCATCACTTCACGAAGGCCGGATGCAACGCCGCGAGTGTATTCGGTGTCTAACGACAGGCGGACACAGCTGAGCTTTTTGGGCTAAACCAGCGCATGCCGATCACGCAAATTCCATTCCAGGATCCGGTGGCACCGCCTGAGAAACCTCAACCGGAGCAACTCGGCCTCTACGACACGCAAGACTGGGAAACCGCCTACCGCGATCTCGATGAGCGTGTTCCCCACCTGCTCATCCAGTTGCAGGATGATCTGGAGCGCTCGCGCTGGCGCGAGGCTATCTGGATCTCGATCATTGTGCACCTGGTACTAACCATCGTGCTGTGGAACTTCAACCTGATCGAAAAATACATTCCCTGGCACACGGCGGTAGTCGTGCCTTTGAGCGCGACCAAAGACAAAGACGTGACGTTTCTGGCGCTTCCGCCCGACGCGCAGAAGCTCGCGCGCAGACCAAAAACCAATATCTCGTCCGACAAGGACCGCATTGCGATGTCGCGGCATCCCGAGCTTGATCCCAAGGAGTTGCAGAAGATTCTGGCGACGCCGACTCCCGGCGCGCCCGGGATGAGCGGTCCGCGCACGCCGCAAGCCATGGCGCAGAACCAGCCGCCGGCTCCCCAGCAGCAGACGCAGCAGGGACCGCAACAGACAAATCGTCCGCAGTTCGAGAGCAACCAGACGGCGCAGTTGCAAATGCCGGCCCGCCCGAACAATTCTTTCAGCAAGTATGCAACGTCGATGAGTGCGGGCTCGGCGATTCAGCAGGCCACGCAGGCGGCAGCGGCCAGCCGGCTCGGAGGTGGGGGGCAGGACGGCGATTACGGCCTGGGAAAGGGCGCGCGCGGGCGCCAGATGGGCCCGATGGAGATTCTGAGCGACACCCAGGGCGTGGATTTCGGTCCTTACCTGCAGCGCATTCTGCAAGTGGTGCGAGACAACTGGTACCACCTGATTCCGGAATCCGCTGAAATGAAGAGGGGCAAGCTGAAGCTCGAGTTTGCCATTCTGAAAGACGGGCGTGTGCAAGACATGAAGCTGGTCGAGTCTTCCGGGGACATCGCCCTCGACCGGCCCGCCTGGGGCAGCATCACGGCTTCGGATCCGTTTCCTCCGTTGCCTAGCGAGTTTGGCGGGCAATACCTCACGCTGCGTTTTACCTACTACTACCTTGGCGGCAACCCGGACCCCACCGATCTGCAGTAACCGGCGCTGCCGCAGGGTGATATCTCTACGGACCGCTCTCGAATCCTTCTCGAATCCTGATAATCAAATGGTTAATGGGGAAGGCTGATTGAAGCTTGTGATGCGATTGTCCTGATTCCACCGAAAGAAGATGCGCTCGTGAAAATGCCAGTCTTGTTCGTCGGCCATGGATCGCCGATGAGCGCCATTGAACACAATGCGTTCACGGAAACGCTGAGTGGTCTGAGCGCGCGCTTGCCCAGGCCGAAGGCGGTGTGCGTCGTGTCGGCACACTGGGTGACTTCCGGGGCGCAGGTGATGGCGTCGGCACATCCGCGGACGATTCACGATTTCTACGGATTTCCTCGGCCTCTGTACGAAGTGCAATACCCGGCGCCTGGGTCGCCTGAGGAGGCGGAGAAACTCGCGAGCAATCCAGCGATCTTGCCGGACGAAACGTGGGGGCTGGATCATGGCTCGTGGAGCGTGCTTCGCCATCTGTATCCGAAGGCCGATGTTCCCGCCTTTCAATTGAGCCTGGATGAGCGGCGCAGTTTCAAGGAGCATCTGGAACTCGGCCGTGAGATTGAGTCTCTGCGGGAGCGGGGAGTTCTGATTCTGGGCAGCGGAAACATTGTGCACAACCTGCAGCGCATCGATTGGAACAATCCTCTGGGCGCGTACGACTGGGCGGTGGAGTTCGACGCCAAGGTCAAGAGCGCGGTGGAGGCGCACGACGCCAGCGCGCTAGCTGAGCCGCAGAAGTGGGGCGAGGCTCTGCTGGCCACGGCGCACCCCAGCGTAGAACACTACCTGCCGCTGCTCTACTGCATGGGCAGCACCGATGAGCGGGATGCGGTGTCGTGTCCGTATGAAGGGTTCGATTTCGGCAGCATCTCCATGCGCATGATTCTGTTCGGCGGCGCTCCCAGCGCACCCTGAATCCGACTGTGAATCTCGGGCCGGCTTGACAAGCAGAGACGGTGAGATCACGATTCGCGGTAGGTTCGATACTGTGGCGGAAACCGCAACGCGAGTGGAGTTGAAGCCTCAAACCGTAGACGCGTTTGAGGCCTACATTCGCGAAGCGGAAGCGGCCATGGAGCCGACGTCGCGCGCCGGCGGCCCATTTCTGTGGTCTGAGTTGGATTCGAAGAGAACGCAACAGATCAAGGAAGGCCAAGTTGTGGCCCAATTCTGGGCGGGCCAGGGGCCGGTCAAAGTGCCGAGTGGCTTGATCCACGACTGGATCGGCGCGGCAGTCATTCCTGGTGCGACCGTCGCGAACACGCTGGCATTGATCCAGGACTACGACAACCACAAGAATATCTACAAACCCGAAGTGATTGACTCGCGGCTGGCGAGCCATCAGGGCAACGATTTCCAAATCTATTTGCGGCTTCTGAAGAAGAAGATCATCACGGTGGTCCTCGATACGGATCACGACGTGCGTTATCGGTGCCTCGACCGAACGCGCTGGGAGTGCCGCTCGCACACAACGCGGATTGCGGAAGTGGAAGATGTGGGAAGCCCGAAGGAGCGCGTGCTGCCGCTCGATACCGGTCACGGATTCCTGTGGCGCCTATATACGTGCTGGCGGTTCGAAGAGCGGGAAAGCGATGTGTACATCGAGTGTCGAGCCATTTCGCTCACGCGTGACGTGCCGTACGGCATGGGATGGATGATCGAACCGATCATCCAGAAGCTTCCCAAGGAGTCGCTTATCCATACGCTGGAGGCTACTCGCCAGGCGCTGCGGCCCGGGGCAGGATAGTCGCGGACCGACGGCATGGCGCTCTTCCTTGGGCTCGATGTACCTGCTACATTTTGAGCCGGTGCTTCCCTCCGAAGAGTACGGTCAGCGGCGAAACGCTCGCGAGTCGCGCGTGGCCCAGTACGAGAAGATTCACATCCGCCTTGGAAACTTCCGGCTTCTATTGTTTGCAGTCGCGGTGTTTCTGGCGTGGGCGTCGTTGCGGGAGCACTATCTTTCGCCGTGGTGGCTAGCCGCGCCTGTAGCTGCGTTTGTGGGCATCGCGGCCTATCATTCGCGGATTCTTCGGGCTCGCGAACTGGCTGAGCGCGCCGTCGCGTTTTATGAAAGAGGACTGGCTCGTGTCGAAGATCGTTGGGCCGGGAACGGAGAAACCGGAGACCGCTTCGACGATCCGCATCACGTGTATGCGGCCGACCTCGATCTGTTCGGCGAGGGCAGCTTGTTTCAACTGCTATCGACTGCACGCACGCGCATGGGGGAAGACACGCTGGCGCAATGGCTGCTGTCTCCGTCAACGGTGGAGCACATCCGCGAGCGACACGCCGCAGTGATTGAATTGCGCGAGCAACTTGATCTTCGCGAAGATCTGGCAGTGCTTGGCGAAGATGTTGGTGTGGGCGTGCATCCCGACGCGCTGCTGAAGTGGGCGGAATCGCCGAACCAGATGAAGCCGCTGGGGATTCGGTGGCTGGCTCTCGTACTGGCGCTGCTGGCTGTTTCGGCCGCGGCAGTGTGGGCCGCCTGGGGGATCGCGACGCCACTGGTGTTGATCGTTGTGATTGAAGCGGTGGTGACGTACAGGCTGAAAAAGGCGCTGGAAGAGGTACTGCACGGAACCGAGCATGCGTTCCGCGATTTGGATTTGCTCTCGGGCGTGCTCGCGCGAGTGGAGGCGCACACGTTCCATGCGCCGAGGTTGCAGACGCTGCAACGGGAGCTTTTGTCGAGCGGCGTCTCGAGCTCTCAGGCGATCGCGCGGTTGCGGACCCTGGTCGACCTGATCGGCTCGCGGCATAACGTCTTCGTGCGAATCATCGACGCTCCTCTGATGTACTCCGTGCAAGTCGCATTTGCGGCGGAACGTTGGCGCGCAGCTCATGGCAGCGCACTGCGAATGTGGGTGGATGCCATCGGACAGATGGAGGCGCTGCTTGCGCTGGCGAGTTACAGCTTCGAGCATCCTTCGGATCCATTTCCGGTATTCACGCATGGAGCCGCGTCGTTCGACGCCGAAGAGGTCGGACATCCGCTCGTTCCGGCGGCGACGTGCGTTCGCAATAGCGTGAAAATTTGTGGGGAGACGCGGGTTTTGCTAGTTAGCGGTTCCAACATGTCGGGCAAGAGCACGCTGCTGCGCGCTGTGGGGATGAATGTTGTGCTGGCGATGGCGGGCGCGCCGGTCCGGGCCCGGAGCCTGACGCTCACTCCGCTGCAGATCGGCGCCAGCATTCGCATCAACGATTCGCTGCGCGAAGGCAGCTCGCGTTTTTACGCGGAGATCACGCGGCTGCGCCAGATTTTCGATTTCGCAGGCGGCGATCCGCCGTTGATGTTTCTATTGGATGAACTGCTGCAGGGTACAAACTCGAAAGACCGGCGCATTGGCGCGGAGGGTATCGTGCGCGCGCTGGTGAATCGCGGTGCGGTCGGGCTGGTGAGCACGCATGATCTGGCGCTGACTGACATTGGCGGGCCGGTGGAGGGGCGCTTACGCAACGTCCATTTCCAGGATGAGTTAGAGAACGGCCGGATGATTTTCGATTACAGGCTGCGCGATGGCATCGTGACGAAGAGTAATGGGCTGGAACTGATGCGGTCGATTGGGCTTGAGGTGTAGGGGCGGGAGATCAAGCGCGGAGTATAATCGCTGCGTTGAGAGTTGAGGCGCACAGTGCGCCGCGAAGGAGGATCCGTGAGCAAGTTCCGTGAAGCCTTCGACGCCGGCAGCAGCGCGGCAAGTCAGCGCTCTGCGGAGCTTGGAATACTGCGTGATCCGGTCGGACAGGATCATGAAAGGGAACGTTTACGCGCCCTTGGGAAATGGCGATTCATTCTTATCCGAGGTCTGGCCGGGTGGGCGCTCCCAATGTTTGTCTGGCTCGTCCTGTCCAACCTTCCTGAAGATCTTAGGTCCGCCCGCGTCTGGCACCAGCCCGTTTTTCAACACCTCGTGCATTCCTGGATAGCCGCATCAACCATCAGCGCATTATTAGGCATTGTCATCGGCTTCCTAGCATGGCGGCGACTCACTTCCGACATATGGCCCGGCAAGAAGCCCGATCCTGAATCCTCGATTACCCGATTAGGCCCACTCCGACCCAGTGGTCGATAAGACCCAACAGCTTTTTCCCTACCAGACTCTGCAACGGTTTTGGTTCACCATGGGGGAGCCGGCTTTGCAGTGGAAGGCCTCCTGAAATTCTGGCATGTTCGAGACCACGCCATTGGTACGGTATTTCTCGGGAGAATGCGGGTCGACCGTGGCGCGCAGGCGCTTGGTCTCGTCGCGGGTCTGGCCGCACCAACTCTGCCCGTAGCCAACGAAGAAGCGTTGTTCGGGCGTGAGATCGTCCAGCGGTTCGAGCTTCTGGTTCTTCGTGTCTTCCTTCCATGCCATGTACGCGAGGATCAGACCGCCCAGGTCAGCGACATCTTCGCCCAGCGTCAGCTTGCCGTTGATCTTGATGTCGTCGACGATCGTGTAGGTCGAGTACTGGTCGGAGATGCAACTGGCTCGCTTGACGAATTCCTTTCCGTCGTCGTCGGTCCACCAGTCGCGGAGATTCCCCTGCGCATCGAACTGGCGGCCTTCGTCGTCGAAGCCGTGTGTGAGTTCGTGTCCGACGGTGCCGCCGGTGTCGCCATAGTTGGGAGCGGCGTCGGAGTTGAGATCGAACGCCGGAGGCTGCAGCACGCCGGCGGGAAAGTTAATGTCGTTCATCTGCGGGTTGTAGTAGGCGTTCACGGTGGGCGGAGTCATGTCCCATTCGCCGCGGTCGACTGGCTTGCCGATTTTCGCCAGCTGACGATTGAATTCGAATTCGCGCGCCCGCTCGACGTTGCCCAGTTCATCTCCACGCACGATCTGGAGTTTGCTGTAGTCGCGCCACTTGTCGGGATATCCAATTTTGTTGGCCATACCATGCAGCTTCACCAGCGCCTGCTGCTTGGTGGTGGCCGACATCCAGGGCAAACCGTTGATGTCCTGTTCCATCGCCGTTTGAATCTCTTTTACGATTTTCAGTGCCTGCTGCTTGGCTTCGGGACTGAAATATTTCTCGACGTAGGCCTGGCCGAGAGCTTCGCCGAGGTAATCGTCCACATACTCGGTGCAACGCTTCCAGCGCGGCTTGAGTTCCTGTTGTCCCTGCAGGGTCTTGCCGTAAAAGGCGAAGTTCTCATTTAGAAATGGTGAAGAAAGATGTGGCGCGCTCGTATGGACGAGATGCCAGCGCAGGTAGGCCTTCCAGTCGGCCAGATTTTCCTTTTCGATCTCCTCGTTCAATGCCTTGAAGAAGCCAGGCGTTGCGACATTCAACGAGGGCAGAGAGGCCAGACCGACTTTGCCGAAATAGATCTGCCACCGGAATGCGGGGTTGATCTTCTCCAGTTCCGCACTGGTCATCTTGTGGTCGAGGCTCTTGGGATCGCGGCGCTCGACTCGAGTCATGGAACCTTTGGCCAGCGCGGTTTCGATACGCATGACGGTCTGCACTTCTGCGGCTGCGGCGCTGGGCGAATCACCCAGCAGTTCGAACATCTTCTGCACATGGGCCGCGTAGGCCTTGCGCAGCTCTTGTGACTTGGGGTCGTCTTTCGTGTAGTAGTCGCGGTCGGGCAGACCGAGTCCGCCCTGATCTGCGTTGGCGACGACTTGACTGGCGTCGCGGTAGTCCTGAATGGACTCAAAACGGAAGAGCACGTTGTCATCAATCATCGCCGCGGCCACATCGGCAATCTCTGCCTTGGAACCGATCTTGGCGATGCGTTCGAGCCCGGGCTTAAGCGGTTCCGCACCTTTGGCGTCGATCGCTTTCTCGTCGGTGCAGGAAGCGTAGTAGTCGCCGATCTTCTGGGTCACCGCATTACGCTTGGGGTCGGGCGCGGCCGCTGCCTCCAGGATGTCGCGCAGGCGGCCACGGTTTTCGTCCTCCATTTTGGAGTACGTGTCCCAGGATGACTGGTCGGGCGGAATGGGGTTGCTCTTGATCCAACCGCCGCAGGAATACGCGAAGAAGTCCACGCAGGGATCGACGCTGCGATCGATCGAGGTGACGTCCAGCGCCGGTTCAGACTTTGCTGCGGCGGGCTGCTGCGCGTTGGCGATGGAAAGGAAGGAAATGACTGCAAGCGCGAGAAGGCCGGTATATTTGATTGCCATGGAATATCCTCCCGTCAACTTCAGAGACTCAAGGTGTGCCTCACTTGTTTCGTCCGACATCTGTCAAGTAACGGCGATTTGTGCTGAGGTCCTTCGGTGCACGGCGCGCGCAACCAATCAATCCCGCATCCTCAGCCAGTGCGTAGGCCGAATACCTGTCGACCTGGCGGAGATAACTCGCGAGCGCGGTCCGCACCGAGCTTGAAAGAGTTTGTCCGTTGGTGCGGGCGCGGTTTCGGAGAAGAGTTACGAGAGCGCCGGGAACGCGGACCGTAATGCGGTACGAAGCCATGGTGTGCCAGACAGTATTGCACAAAATGTCAGACACTCGGACTCCACCTCAGCTCTTCCTCAAGTGAATTGACCCATCCCCGGTGCGGATCGTCAGCAGGCTGCCGCCGCCGTTGACCTTGCCCCGGACCTCGTTCTCGCGAATCTTGCCTGCGGTCGTAACCGGCATATCGAGATCGATATGGCCATCGCTGGTGTGCAAGTCCACATCCGCTGCCAGGTCGCCCGGGACTTCGAGGTTGACGTTGCCGTCGCCAGTCTCGAGCCGCCAGCCAGTGGCCAGCGAAGACCCGGCTGCCGCGCGCACTTCGACGTGCCCGTCGCCGGTCTTGAGATCGAGTGCGTCGAAGCGGCCGCTAGCGGTGATGTGCCCGTCGCCGGTCGAGGCGCGCAACTTGCCATCAACTCCTTCGAGGTTCTCGGAACCATCGCCGCTGTGTAGATCCATGTCGCCCTTCAATCCGGCGAGGTCGATCTTGCCATCGCCGGTCCGCAGGTTCACGCGGCCCTCGCGCGGCATCTGGATGATGATGTCGACCTTGTGCTGGCCCCATTCGACACTGAAGTGGACGTTGTGGTGCGGGTAGCGCACATCGATTTCGACCAAGTCGCCGTTCTGACGTTCTTCGACGCGGATGCCACCCTCGCCGATCTTGTAGTGCGAAGTGATGACCTTGGCTTCAATCGTGTTCTGATCCCAGGTCGTGACGCGGATGTTGGCATCGGAAGTGTCAATCCGCAGGTCAGGCTTGCCGCTGATGTTGTAAGTCTTCGACCATTCGTCGGCGGATGCCGGCAGGGCAGCCGCGAGGCCGAGAACGAAAATTGCAAGCGCAATGCGTTTCATGAAGAGTCCTCCTCGGCGGGGAGCACACCTCCGCCCAGCCTTATAGACGGGATTACGTGCGAATGGTGAGGTTAGTTCCATAGAAATGGGGTCGGCTATGTTGGCCGCGTCTCGAGGTACGCCATCCGGATCAACGTCCGCTCCGAGAATGGCAGGTACAGCAACGCGGCGCTGGCCGCGAAAGCCGGGCCCAGGCCGATCTTCTGCATCAGCAGGAACGGCGCCACTGCCCACAGTTGGTCGAGGGCCAGCACGAATGGAAAGATCTGGCGGAATTTTTCGCCCAGGCGCTGGTAGTCGAAACCGACGGCCGACATCAGGTAGCAGCGCAGAGGAATGCCCACGCCGGCGGTCACCATCACGGCGCCAGCAAGGGTTGTTGCGCCCCATGGCGGAAGAAACGAATCGGCGATGCCCTGGATCGCATGTAAACGGAAGAGGGCCGCGAGATAAAAACATAAATACATCACCTGAATCAGGGCGAAGAGTCCGCGTGTGATCGCGCGGTGCGGGATGGGGACTTCGAGTTCGGGATGCAGGGTGAGAGAGGGCTGCGGGGCGGCGGTTCGGGGCGGAGCAGAGTTCGCGTTGCCGGATGTCGCGTCGTTCTGCACAGCTCTTTGCAGCGGCGCGATGAAGCGGTATCCGCGACGGGCCAGCGTCTCGACATAGCGCGGGCTGGAGGCCGAATCTCCCAGCGCGTCTCGCACTTTGTTGATGGCCGTGTTCAGGCTGTGGTCGAAGTCGACGAAGGTGTCGGAAGGCCAGAGCTTCTGCTGCAACTCTTCGCGCGTGACCACGTCGCCCGCGCGTTCGAGCAGCAGCGCCAGCACCTGGAAGGGCTGGCCTTGCAGGCGCAGCTTCACGCCGCTCTTGCGCAGTTCGCCCGCGCTCAGATCGAGCTCAAACACTCCGAAGCGAGCGACTCTGCTTTGATTCTGCGGCACGACGCCGTAGTGTAGCAGGTGTGCGGGGCAGGGTCTCGTGGGTCGTCTCGCGGCAACTTCTTTGCCGAGATGCACGCGGATTTCGCGAATCCATTTTGTGGCTTTTCAATCCGCGTGATCAGTGTGTATCTGCGGAAATGAAGTTGCTTCTCGCGCGCTACAATATGCGCGTGCCCACTACCGCTCCCCATGACGATCACAAGCACCGCCGTCATGCCGTGTACGCGTCGGAGGCTACCGGCCTGCTGCTGATCGCGTTTCTGTTGCTGGTCCTCACCTTGATTCGCTATTGGCACGATATTCACTGGAGCCTGCGCTGAACGTGCGCCCCGCTCCGCGCGAGATCGCCACGCCCGAACCGCTGCTGGTGGTGATCGTTGGTCCCACGGCCAGCGGGAAGACGGCACTGTCTCTAACCCTCGCCGAGAAATTCGACGGGGAAATCGTCAACTGCGATTCAGTTGCGATGTACCGCGAGTTCGACATCGGTACGGCCAAGCCCAGCGCCGCTGAACGCGCTCGCGCCCCACATCATCTCTTCGATTCTGTCGATCCTAGTGACGATATGACTGCGGGCGAATATGCGCGTTTGGCGCGGCAGGTGCTTTCTGAAATCAACTCGCGCAGTCATCTGGCAATCGTCGTTGGCGGCACGGGATTGTACTTACGCGCGCTGCTTGACGGACTCTTTCCTGGTCCGCAGCGCTCGGAAGAATTGCGCGAGCGTTTGCGCGAGCGTGCTGCGAAGCGCGGGTCCGACCACCTACATCGCATTCTCCGCCGCCTCGATCACAATGCTGCCGAGAAGATTCATGCCAACGATACTCCCAAGCTAGTCCGCGCCATCGAGGTTTGCCTGGCGTCGCGGCAGAAGATGACTGAACTCTGGCAACAAGGCCGCAACCCGTTGCGCGGCTTCCGCGTTTTGCGCTTGGGCCTCGACCCCGACCGCGCCGGGCTTTACGACCGCATCAACCAGCGCGCGAGCCAGATGTTCGAGAGCGGACTGATCGAGGAGACCCGGCGCCTGCTTCAGAAATACGGCGCAACCGCAGGTCCCTTGGCGTCACTCGGCTACAAGCAGGCCGTTCAACTCCTACACGGAGATCTCACGCGCGAGCAAGCTCTGCTAGCAGCGCAGCAGGCGCATCGCAACTATGCCAAACGGCAGATGACATGGTTTCGCCGCGAGCCTGATGTGATCTGGCTCCGGGGCTTCGGCGACGATCCACAGATTCAGCAGGAAGCCGTACGATGCGTGGCGACGGGCGTAAGGTCTTAGAGTAGGCGTCATCCACAGCACTTAGGAGACTGAACGTGACCGCTGACATATCGGCAGCTAGCGAACTCGGAATCTATGCGTGTCCAGCGTGCAAGCGCCTCTTGCGCCAGGAAGAGGGCGTGCTCCGTTGTCTTACCTGCTCCAAAGTCTACCCAATCAAGGAGGGTATCCCCGACTTCATTCTCGAAGAACTATCCACCAGTGCCGACCCGCAACTGAGAAGAATGCGCTTCATCGATCGCATGGCTCGCATTTACGAGACGAGGTTGTGGTATCCGATCGTGATGAAGCTCTACGGCGGATTGCAGAGTCCGTCGCTCGCGCAGCTGGTCAGCATAGTGACTCAGAAAGTTCAATCGACCACGGGGCGCGTGCTGGATATTGCCTGCGGTCCCGGTACGTACGGTCGGCGGATTGCGTCGCCGTCGAAGGAGGTGTTCGGGATCGACGTATCCATGGGGATGCTTCGGCAAGGCACAGTGTACGTTGCAGAGGAGGGAAACTCCCACATGCATTTCGCTCGGGCGCGAGTGGAGGCTCTCCCTTTCGAAGATCGTGTTTTCGACGCCGCTATCTGTTGTGGCTCGCTCCATCTTTTTACGGATACGGTGGTCGCCCTGCGCGAAATGGCTCGCGTCATGAAACCGGGAGCCATTCTTTCTGTTTTCACATTCGCCGCGGGTCGTGGCGGTATCCTGAAGTTTCGCCGAGTGCGTGAGTGGAGTCGTCGGAATAACGGCCTCCACGTATTCGAACTCACCGAGATGGAGCAGTACCTTGCTGCATCCGGCTTCAAGGACTTCCAGCCCGAGCTATCTGGCTCGACTTTGACATTCAGCGCGCGCAAGCGAGACGCCTGAGCGCTCCTGCCGCCCACCGGACCCATAGCAGAGCGCCGAGACCAGAGACCCAAGACCTGCCGTTCTGCTATCGTTCCTGCTATGCCACGAATCTTGTCTGCCATCTTTCTTTCTCTGACACTCGCCTTGCCCACATTCGCTAAAGACAAGCATCCGCGCCCGGCCCCTGTCAGTGCTGCGCGGGTCGACAAGTGGGCCGAGAAGACGCTGCGCAAGCTAAGCACCGAAGAAAAGATTGGACAGGTTTTCATGATCTGGTGCCGGGCCAGCTTTCTCAACGTAGAGAGCCCGGAGTACCTGCAGTGGCGCGAGACTATGCGGAAGTATCATGTCGGCTCGTTCGCCATGACTGTCCATGTGGATGGTCCATTTCTTCTACGCAGCGAGCCGTACGAAGCCGCAGAGCTGCTCAACCGGCTGCAACGCGACTCCAAGCTGCCGTTGCTGTTCGCAGCGGATTTTGAACGCGGCGCCACAACGCGGCTGCAGGGGACCACCAACTTTCCGCACGCGATGGCCTTCGGCGCCGATGGAAAAGTCGAAGACGCAGAAACTTTCGGTCGCATCACGGCGCAGGAGGCGCGCGCGGTCGGCGTTCACTGGAATTTCTTTCCTGACGCCGATGTGAATTCGAATCCGGCGAATCCCATCATCAATACGCGATCGTTTGGAGAAGATCCGAAGCAGGTCGGCGATCTGGTCGCCGCCTATATCAAAGGAGCGCACGAGGCCGGAATGCTGACTACGGTGAAACACTTTCCCGGCCACGGGGACACGGCAACTGACTCGCATCTCAGCGTCGCCAGCGTGAACGGCGACCGCGCGCATCTGGACTCGATTGAACTTCCGCCTTTCCGGCAGGCCATCGCAGCGGGCGTTGATTCCGTGATGGTGGCGCACGTTACTGTTCCCGCACTCGATCCCGATCCCAACCACGTTGCCACGATTTCGTCGGCCGTGGTTACCGACTTGCTCGAAAAGCAGCTCGGATTCAAAGGTGTCATCGTGACCGACGCCCTCGACATGGCGGGCCTGACCCATCTTTTTGCCAACAATATTGGCCGCGCTGCGGTCGAGGCGTTCAAGGCCGGCAACGACCTGCTGCTCATCCCGGCCGACCTGGGCGCGTCCTACGAAGCGATGCTCAAGGCCGTTCAGTCGGGAGAGATTTCCCGGCAGCGTCTCGACCACTCCGTCCTCAAGATCCTGAAACTAAAGGCGTCGCTGGGCCTGGACAAGGTGCGCACCGTCGATCTGAGCGCGATTGCAGCTTCGGTGGGAAAGCCGGAGAACATTGCCTTCGGACAGCAGGTCGCCGATGCCGCCATCACCCTGGTGCGCGACAACGGCAAGATGCTTCCACTGAAATCCAAGGGAACCGCCAAGGCCGTCCTTCCGTATAGCACTAGGGAGGAGACCCACAACCAGGTTGTGGCCGTTCTCTTTTCCGACGACGTGCGGACGGAGTCCGGTCGCGCCTTCGGACGGGAGTTCCGCGCCCGCATCCCGGACGCTCACGTGCTCTATGTGGATCCCCGCATCGCCGCCGGTATGAGCGATGAAGTTCTGAAGGCAGTCGACGAGGCGCAAACTGTGGTGGCTGCAGTTTATGTGATTCCGACGGCGGGCAAGATCGGCAACTCGGTGGGGATGGCCGATGCCACTGGCACACTGCTGCAGCAAGTGCTCGATCATGCCGCGGAAAAGACGGCGGTCGTCGCCATGGGAAATCCGTATCTGGCCAGCGACTTCCCGAAGATCGAGAATTACATGTGTACGTTTTCCAACGCGACGGTCTCGGAAGTGGGCGCGATCAAAGCGCTGTTCGGCGAGATTCCGATTCGCGGCCATCTGCCCGTCACGATTCCGAACGTTGCCCAGCGCGGCGCCGGCATCGAGCGCCCCGCGCAGGTCGCCGATGGAGGGTCTTCCCATGCGCAGAACTAGCTTTCATGCCGTTTGCATATTCGCTTTGGGGTTCGCAGTTCTTGCTGCTCTGCTTCTGCCCGCCTGCAGCATAAACGTCAAGAAAGAGAAGAACGGGGAAGACAAGCAGGTCGACATCAAGACCCCGGTCGGCGGGATTCACGTAAGCAAAGATGCGGACGCGGGGGACGTGGGACTTGCGGTGTATCCCGGCGCCCACCTGAAACAAGAAGATTCTAAGGGCAGCGACAAGAGCGCCAATGTGAACATCTCGGGTTTTGGATTCGGGTTGAGAGTGATCGCACTTGAATATCAGTCTGACGATCCGCCGGCCAAAGTTGTTGCCTTCTATACCGACCAGCTCAAGAAATACGGCAACCCGCTGGTGTGCCACACCCACCATCTCGACGTGAACACAGACATGAAGGGATTGGATCACGGTTCTCATGAGTTGACCTGCGAAGGAGCGGGTGGCAACAACATCGAACTGAAAGTCGGCACCAAAGAGAATCAGCACATCGTAGCGGTCGAGCCCGATGGAAAAGGATCGAGCTTCTCGCTGGTATACGTCCGCACCCATGGTAAGGAAGCGGACATTTAGTCGCGGTTCAAAGGAGAATGTTTATGTTTCGGCACCTCACCCCCGCACTCGCTCTGGCTGTAGGCCTGACTCTGCCGGCTTTCGCACAGGATTCCGGCACGCAGGACAAACCCTTCGACGTTCGCAGCTCAGTTGGCGATATGCACGTGGGCAAGGATGCCGACGCTGAGAAGCAGGGACTGCCCCTGTATCCGGGTGCTCGTCCCAAACAGGAAAAAGACAATGACCCTCTCAATTTCGGAATCCTGACTGAGGCCTTTGGGATGAAACTAATGGTCGCAAAATACGAGTCGGATGATTCTCCGGCCAAGATCATCGACTTTTATCGCGGCAAGTTGAAAAAGTTCGGCAAGGTTCTCGAGTGCCACTCCTCGAAGCATGGCGGCGATGTCGAGGTTCATGACAGCAAGGATTCCAACGACGGCAAGGAATTGAAATGTGACGAGAACTCAGGCCCGGTTACTGAATTGAAAGTCGGGACTGAGGACAACCAGCACGTCGTGGCCATTGAGCCTCGCGATGCGAGCAAGGGATCGACCTTCGCTCTCGTCTATGTTCACACGCGGGGCAAGCGCGGAGATATCTAGGCCGCGATTGCTTGCCAAATCGGCCAGAAATCTGCAATCGACGATTGCGCATCAGAGCGTCGATTCGTATCGGGGCTTCGCTTCAGCGATACCGTAAATGCCGCAGAAGCAGAATCGGCTTCAGTCACTGCGGGATGCTACCGCCAAAGAAGTGAGTTCTTCAGCAAACTATTTAGCCGCTGGGGTTTGCCTCGCCATCGGCCGCTGCGGCCAAAGCCGAATCTGCGGTGCATACCGGTGTCACACGGCTGAAGGAGGCATGCCCTCATGCGAATCGCCCCTCAAAGTGCACCGCTACCAGAATTCCCTCTTTTGACTCTGACGAGCATGTAGCCTAGAATTTTTGTAGGTAAAGTTGGCGCTGCGCGCAAGGCTTTGCCGAAATCTGAGGAGGGTCTTTCATGGAAGGTAAAATCGGTCTCACTGAGATCCTCTTCATCGTTGCGATTGCGCTTCTGTTGTTCGGCCCCAGCAAGTTCGCGGCGCTCGGCAAGAGCTTAGGAGAGGGCATCCGCAATTTCAAGTCCGCGGTCAAAACCGAAGAAGAGCCTAAGAAAGACGAAGAGAAGAAGTCCTGACCTTGATTCTTGCCGTGCGCGGCATGATCGTAGTGCAGAGTCAGTCGCTGCAATTGTCGGGGGTTGCGCTCAGTGCGGCTTTGGTGAATCCGCCGAAAAGGAGCGAGAGTATGGATTTTCACAGCAGCCTCACGATAGACCCTCATGAGAAAGTTGAAATCGTTCTGAAGCTCCTGGAATCGTCGAGGTCCCAGGTTATGACATGGCACAACCAGGCGTATGTAGCCACCACTGCATCCCTGGCGCTGATCCTTCTCGTCACCAAATTCTGGGTGAGTGCGTGGCCAAAGACGCTGGTCGGACTCCTCGCATGCGAAGTCGCCATAGTCGCCTTCGCTATTTTGACCCAGCTTTACCTTCGATCCATCCAGGATAACTACAGAGATAATGAGGAACACAAGCTCAAGTGCGAATACGCCTTGAGGCTTAAAGACGAGAACGCATATTTCGACGGGGCTAGATTCTACTGGGCAGAGAGTGGGGAGATGGAAGAAGGCATGCCCGCACGGGACATACGGGCCTTGAGATGGTCGCACGCAATCGCTTCGTTCCTCTCCGCGACAATATGTGCAATCGCACTCCTGTTGCCCAAAATGTAAAGAATTTCCAAAAAATCAGACTCATCAACCAGCATTGCCAGCCGTTGCACAAAGGACCTTTGTGTAAAGTCAGCGGCCCTCCTCTCGCTCGCGCAGAATGCTATACACCAGAGCCACCGGCAATCCCACCACGTTGCTGTAATCGCCCTCAATGCGCGGAATCCAGCGCGAAGCCATTCCCTGAATGGCGTACGCTCCCGCCTTATCCATAGGCTCGCCCGTCGCGACATACTCGCGAATCTCATCCTCCGACAATTCATTCATTGTCACCAAAGTAGTTTCGGAAGCCGTTCTCAGTTCTCGGTTCTCAGTTTTCAGCATTTCGGAGCCTGACCGCGACCGGGCGCCAGACGACGGCACAGCCTCACTGCCCCCTGTCCCCTGACCCCTTGCCCCTGCTCCCACCACGCACACCCCCGTGATCACGCGATGCACTCGTCCCGACAGCATCCGCAGCATGCGCGCAGCATCGTCGGCATCCGCGGGCTTGCCGAGGATGGTTTCATCGATCACAACAATCGTGTCCGCTCCCAGCACCAGATCCTGCGGGCGCGCCCGCCAGACCGCAAGCGCCTTCTCCCGCGCCAGCCGTTCCGCGCAATCAGGCGGCGATTCGCCCGCCAGGGGAGTCTCATCCACATCCGCCGCCTGCGCGACAAACGAAATTCCCGCGTTGCGCAGAAGTTCCTGGCGTCGCGGCGAAGCGGAAGCGAGAACAAGCATGCGGATTGATTCTACGAAATCTCCCGTGTCTACGAGCCGATCAACTCGATCCGGTTTCCGAATGGATCAGAGACGTGGCAGCGCCGAACACCCGGAATACTGTCGTCATCCTTGATTTCGACTCCCGCCGCGCGCAGGTGAGACGTCAGAGCGTCATAGTCCCCACAACGCAAAGCCGGGTGCGCTTTCCTCGCCGGACGGAAGTCCGTCTCCACTCCAAGATGCAGCTGCACGCTGCCACTCTCGAACCAGCATCCGCCGCGCTTCGCCAGTTCCGCCGGCTTCGCAACTTCGACCATACCCAGCATCCCGCCATAAAAAGCGCGAGCCCGATCTTCCTCGCCCGCCGGCATGGCAAGTTGCACATGATCGATCGCCGTGAATGGATAATCAGCCACGAGATTTCGTTGACCGGGACGAAACGCATCGCAACGGAGTGAAACAGAGGCGGCCGCGCTCCTGACCCTACTGGCCCTTGCCCCCTGACCCCTAGCCCCTGCTGTTATCTACTCCCCACCACCCCGCGCACCGACTCGATCAGCTTCGCCGAATCATAGCCAACGCCGTCCTTGAAAACCGTCTCGACGTTTTCAATATCTTCAATTTTCTTTGACGGATCGCCCTTGATCACCACCAGGTCGGCCTGCTTCCCGGCCGCAATCGTTCCGATGCGATCCAACTCTCCCAGAAATTGAGCTCCATTGGCAGTCGCAATGTGGATCGCCTCCAGCGGCGTGAATCCCGCCTCTACCAGCAATTCCACTTCACGCTGATCGCCAAAACCCGCGATCACTCCGCCCATGCCCGTGGGATCCAGTCCGGCAAGCAGCATGCCACCCGCTTTGGAGAACTCGTATTCGAATTCCATTTCCTTCTTGAACGCCGCAGGCCACGGCGAAACTTCCGTGCCATACCTCTGGCGGAGCAAAGCGGCATCACTGTAGCGAACTCGATTCGCCAGCACCGCAGTGCGTGCGTCAGGCGACAGCGCATCGAGAACGCGTTTCTGCAGCGTCGGTCGCCCGGAAAAACTGCCCATCTCGAACACGGGAAGCGTCGACGTGACCGCAACATGATGCTGCACCAGATACGCAATCGTGTCGTGCAGCGGCCCTGCCTTGGCGTCGAGCTTTGCCATCATCTCGGGATCCTCCGCCTTCTCGGGACACTCATCTGGCTTTTTCCCCGCGAGGAATTCCGTATCCACAAACAATCCGTGCTCCAGATCGTCGATGCCAAGGTCGGCCGCCTCGCGGAAGTTGACGGCGCATAGGTGTCCCGTGACTTTTGCCCCGCGCTTGTGCGCCGCCTCGATGGCCGCGCCCAGTTCCGCGCGCGTAATGAACATGTACGCCTTGAAATTGTCGACGCCCTGGTCAAGCCAGAAGTTCACCGTCCGCGCGGCATCCTCCGGCCCCGTGAGTTGGTGCATCTGAATCGCCCACGATCCTTTGCCCTCCAAATACGGCCCGGTCACGTGCATCTTCGGCCCAGGAGTCCCTCCCGCATCGATCGACTTCTTGAGTTCCAGATCCGTATAAGGCTCAAGCGCTCCGGTCGTCCGAATCGTAGTCACGCCGCCGGCCAGATACAGCCGCGGAAAACTAAACGCCATCTCGCCAAACACCCCGTTCCCCATGGGATAAAACATGTGGTCGTGCATCCCAACGAGTCCGGGAATTACGCTGTACCCATGCAGGTCGATCACCTGTGCGTCCTTCGGAACGCTGGCCGCCGAAGCATCACCCACCGACTCAATCTTTCCATGATTGAGAATAACAGTCTGATCCTCCCGCGCCGCCGCCCCCGTGCCATCAATCACGCGGACGTGAGTAAGAGCGACGACAGGAGCATTGACCTTGACGAAAGCCTGCACTCCAGGCGAAAGTGTCTGACCCACAAAAGCGACTCGGCACGCTAGCAGCAACACGACCACAACGGAGAGTTTGCGCATGATTTCTTTCCCCCTATTCAGCAAAAGCAAGTTCAACAGAGCAGGATTCTAACTGAGGAAATAAAGTCCGTCTTGGACGCTCGACCTTGTCCCTTACAAATATCCACAACTGAGAACTGACAACTGAGAACTGAGAACTGCTAAAACCCCTGCTAGAATCAGTGATTAGCTACTCACCCATGGACGCCGCCTTCATCCGCAACTTCGCGATCATCGCGCACATCGACCACGGCAAATCCACGCTCGCCGACCGCCTGCTGGAGCTGACCGGATCGCTCACCGCGCGCGAAATGCAGGCCCAGGTGCTCGACTCGATGGACCTGGAGCGCGAGCGTGGCATCACCATTAAGGCCCACGCCGTTCGCATGATGTACACCGCGCACGACGGCCAGACCTACCAGCTCAACCTGATCGATACGCCCGGTCACGTGGATTTTTCCTACGAAGTCTCCCGCTCACTCGCTTCGTGCGAAGGTGCGCTCCTCGTCGTCGACGCCTCTCAAGGCGTCGAAGCCCAGACGCTGGCCAATTCTTATCTAGCCATCAATCACGGGCTCGAGATCATTCCCGTCATCAACAAGATCGATCTGCAAAGCGCCGACATTCCGCGCACCAAAGAAATGATCGAAGGCGCCGTCGGCCTCGACGCCTCCGACGCCGTCCTCATCAGCGCCAAAACCGGCCAGGGCGTTCCCGACGTCCTCGAAGCGATTGTGAAGCGCGTTCCGCCTCCCAAAGGATCGCCCGACAACCGGCTCCAGGCGCTGGTTTTCGACTCCTGGTTCGATGCCTACCGTGGTGTCGTCGTGCTGACCCGCGTGTTTCAAGGCACTCTGCGCAAGGGTGATCGAATTCGTCTCTGGTGGAACGGCACAACCTTCGACGCGGAAACTCTCGGCGTGCTCACGCCCAAGCCGGTGGAAGTCGACCAGCTTGTGGCCGGCGAAGTCGGATTCCTCATCGCCAACATCAAGAATGTCGCCGACACGAAAATCGGCGACACCATCACTCACGACGCCAATCCCGCGATCGAGGCCCTGCCCGGCTTCGAAGAAATCAAGCCGATGGTCTTCGCCGGGCTCTACACGGTCGACGCCCACGAGCACACGCAGCTGCGCGAAGCGCTCGAAAAGTTACGGCTCAACGATTCCTCTTTCTTCTTCGAGCCGGAAAGTTCCGTCGCGCTCGGCTTCGGCTTCCGCTGCGGTTTTCTGGGCCTGCTCCACATGGAGATCATTCAGGAACGCCTCGAACGCGAATTCAATCTCGACCTCATCACGACCGCTCCCGGCGTGCGCTACAAGATCACCAAGACCGACGGCGAAATGGTCGAAATCGATAATCCGTCGCGCTGGCTCGATCCCAGCGAAATCGCCAAAGTCGAAGAGCCGGTCATCCTTGCCACCATTCTCACCAACGAAGAATACGTCGGCGGAATTCTCAAGCTCGTCGAAGAAAAGCGCGGCAAACAGAAAACCTTCGAGTACGTCAGCTCCTCACGCGTCATGCTGCACTACGAATTGCCGCTGAACGAAATCGTCCTCGATTTTTATGACCGCCTGAAATCCGTCTCTCGCGGCTACGCGTCCCTCGACTACCACCTCGCCGACTATTGGGAATCACCCATGGTGAAGCTCGACATCCTCGTCGCGGGCGAGCCCGTGGACGCGCTCTCCATCATCGTGCACCGCGACTTCGCCTACGAGCGCGGGAAACTTCTGGTTTCCAAGATGCGGGAACTCATTCCCCGCCAGATGTTCGAGGTCCCCATCCAGGCCTCCATCGGCGCCAAGATCATCGCCCGCGAAACCGTCCACGCCATGCGCAAAAACGTTTTGGCGAAATGCTACGGCGGCGACATTTCCCGCAAGCGCAAACTCCTCGAGAAACAGAAGGAAGGCAAAAAGCGCATGAAACGCATCGGCCGCGTCGACATCCCCCAGGAAGCTTTCCTCGCCGTCCTCAAGGTTGGCGAAGACAGCAACTGACCCGGCTGGTCCAGACACGCCCTGGTTCCCGACACGAGAAAATGCGATTGTCACGATCAGGCTTTTCGCTGTATCGAGTGGCGAGCAAGCCCTGAAAAACCGCTAAAATCGCGCCCAAAACGAAAGTGCCAGAACCCCAGAATGTGCAAATCTCAAAACCGGGAGGAAACCACCTGCCGTTCGCCCGGCGCCATGTTAATGCCGGATGAATTGTATAACTGGTTACTATTCATGGAGTTAAAGGCGGGAAATGCGCCTTCGCAAAACCGACCGAACGGCCTTTGCCGAGAGGAATTCCGAATAGGGTTTTCAATTCCACAAGCTTTTCCACAGGCTGGCCGTATTCTTCCCGTGAAGGCACAAGCCTAACTTCCTAAGGTACTTACCCAGCCTTCTCTACTGTGATTCCTATACCCGGTCGCGCGATTCCTTTGGCCTGACAGGCTGCGAAAAAAACTCGCTTCGGGCTGATTTCGGGAAGGGCACGAGTTCCACTCGTGCCGTGTAAGCCTCTAACACCCAACCGCGCTTCAGCGCCTGAGGTCCGCGTGACCCGCTCCCAGCTGCGGAGCGGCGAAAGAATACAGCCCACGGCGCAAGCCGTGGGTCCAGAGCGGAAAATGACCAAGCCCCGGGGGGGCGAAAGACGAAGCCCCACCTGATTTCGGGAAGGGCAGGAGCTCACACCTGCCGTTTGAGTCCGGCACATCGAACCAGACCTACTCGTCGGCCCCCGCCCCGCCCTCAACCATGGTCTCAAATCTGGTGCAACTCTTGAGAAATGCCATCTTGAGTTTGCCGATCGGGCCATTGCGCTGTTTGGCAATAATGATCTCGGCCTTACCCTGCAAGTCCGGATCGTCCTGCTTGTAAACTTCCTCGCGGAAAATAAACATCACCAGGTCGGCGTCCTGCTCGATCGACCCCGACTCGCGTAAGTCGGCCAGTTGCGGACGATGATCTCCGCCACGGCTCTCCGGAGCGCGGCTCAACTGCGAGAGCGCAATCACCGGCACCGACAGTTCTTTCGCCAGCGCCTTCAGCCCGCGCGAAATCGCCGAGACTTCCTGGGTGCGATTCTCGAAGCGCTTGCCCCCGCCCGACATCAACTGCAGATAATCGACGATGATCAGGTCCAGCTTGCCCTGCGCCTGCTTCAGCCGTCGCGCCTTGGCGCGCATCTCGCTCAAGGAAATTCCGGGAGTGTCGTCGATGAAGATCGGCGCGTGCGCCAGCTGTTCCATCGCCCGCACGACTTTTTTCGTGTCATCCTGCCACAGCGACCCGGTTCGCATCTTGTGAGCGTCCACCCGCGCCTGCGAACACAGCAAGCGCATCAGCAACGCCTCGCGCGACATTTCCAGCGAGAAGACTCCCACCACCTGCTGATCTTCAATCGCGGCGTTCTCCGCAATGTTCATCACGAACGCCGTCTTGCCCATGGAAGGCCGTGCCGCAATAATCACAAGATCGGAGCGCTGCAGGCCCGACGTCATCTCATCCAGATCGGTGTAGTGCGTCGCCAGCCCGGTGATGCGCTGCCCGCGCTGCAGCAGCGCATCGACCGAGCCAAACGATTCGCGGACGATTTCCTGCACGCCCATGAACCCGCGCCCAATGCGCTTTTCCGAGAGCTGGAAGATCGCGGCCTCGGCGTCGCTGAGGACATCTTCCGCCGCATCCGACTGATCGCTGGCCCGTGCAATCGCCGTATTCGCTGCAGAAATCAGCCCGCGCAGCAGCGCCTTGTCGCGCACAATCTTGACGTAGTGCTCAATGCTTGGCCGGTCCGGGACGCCATCCACCAAACTCGACACATAAGCCACGTCCCCGATCGCCTGCAGATCCTTGTGCCGGTCGAGTTCCTCGATCAGCGTGATCATGTCGATCGGCCGCGACGACTCCGCCAAGTCGACCATGCGCGAATAAATCCGCCGGTGCGAGTCCAGCGAAAAGTCTTCCGTCTTCAGATGCTCGGCAGCCTGGTTGTAAGCAAAATTGTCGAGCAGGATCGCGCCCAGAATCGACCGCTCGGCCTCCACGTTCGCCGGAAGAGTACTGATGCTGTAATCGGTGGTTGCCAAGTTCGTTCCGCCTCGCCCGAATTGCTGCCGCACATCGCCGGCTGAGCATCGCCGTACTCATCTGCGCGGTGTGCCGCCCATCCTAGCGTGCCCGGGGTTGTGAAATTCGAAACGCCCTTAGGAAAACTCCGCACAATGCAACTTTTTGCGGAGACGGAAGTGCAGCTACACTCGCTCAGGCTCCCGCGCGCAACAAACGAATCCTGCGCGCAACAAGGGCAGTATTTCATATAGGCGAATATAAGGCGAATCTTGACAGTCAACCGCGACGGAAATGCACCGGAAGAATGAGGGCCGCCAACAAAAGGGTCATCGTCAACGCCTCGATCAGCAAACCGTAAACGGTCAGCCGCTTAGGGCGTGGAAAGCGGGCAAACAGACGGCTCATCCCCATCCCTGCGATGACCAGCGGTGAGGCAAACAGCCGAAACATGCACACTTCCCCCAGCACACTTATGCCCTGGTTCACCGCGGGAATACTAATCAGTCCGACCGACAGCGGGGCGGTGAGACTAAGCCCAAGCAGAATCTTCGAGTAGATCGTGTAGTCCGGCTCCGACTTGTAAATCACAAGCACGAGAAAAAAGGTCATGACCAGGAGCAGGCCGCCGATGAACACCTCCAGCGCCAAATCGCCACCGGCATACATCCCGCCGTAAGCGGCCACATCAGCGGGGTGGTTCACGTACTGAAAGTACCGCGCGACAATCAGGGCCGCCCCTACCACCAGAACTCCGGCGTAACCGGCCGCAACCAAGCCGAGTTGCGCTCTCTTGGGTATCCATTCCATACAGATATCTTAGTGGTGGCAAGGCCGCACAAGTCGTAACGAAGGTAATCGTGTCAAGGTCCCGCGCGGGTGCGCTGCGCGCACCCGCGCCACGAACTTCCCCAAAAAGCAAATGCGGCCCGGCCAGCCACCGGACCGCATTTGATACGTGGTTTCCTGCTTGCCTTGTCACCGCTGCGCGGCGCAATGACCGCTTCAGCCCGACAGCGCTCGAAAGGAGTGCCGCATCTGCCAAAGCTAGTTGCCGGTCCGTGATCTTGCGATCACCAATCCGCAACCGCTGCGGTGGCCAGCGGCCCTTTCCTGCTCCGAAGAGCAAGACGGGGGAGGAGGCCGCAACGCCCGGGCAACCAGTTCGCGCTTACGCGCGTTTTCTGGAGTATCCCCCGGCAATTCACCCTCGAGAATTACCGGCTGCCGCTGGCTCTGCCGCAATCATTCGGCGAGCTCAGGAACTCTCACGTTTTCGCTGCACCCACTCTCAGCCAGATTGTTGCGCCCCGCAACACAAAAAACTTCTACCGTTGTGCAGAAGCTGTGGAGGATGTGACTTCCCTGTGGAAGACCGAGGAAATCTAAGAATGAATTTCTGTCTGCGACCTGGACGGGTTCGTACTCTCCACCGTCGAAAGGTCTTCAGCGCAAGCCTGGATGCGATCGACCTTTTTCGTTTTTCTGTGTTCCTCTTTCAACAGGTGCCAAGCTTCCTTGTACTCTTCAAACTTGGCGTGGGCCGGTTTGTTCTTGGGATACAAGGTGACGGAAGTCTTGCCCTCGATTGCCGCCTCGGGGATGATGTACCAGGTGTCGTCCACCGCGGCATAGGCCGCTAGAAAATCAAAGGAGCCGGGTGGATAGCTGGCGTGTCCGCCGCGCACGGTGCAGTCATATCCGTTGCCGATTTCGCAGATCGTCGACTTGACCTGAACGGCCACGAAGGAACCGGGACGACCGAGAACGAAGTCGTAGGACCGCATCTCTCCCCAGGGCTTGCTGATTTGTAATCCATACTCAGCCGCGCGCACCATGAAGCACAGTTCCGCCCACTCTCCACGAAGTTTTTTGTTTCTGATGATTCGCTTTCGTTTTTGCATTTGCCTGCCCCAAAAGAAATTGTTCGGACCCTTCGCCGCCACCCAAAAACACGAACGGCGCATGCCCAAAGAGGCCTGCGCCGCTGTTTTTACTCTATATATCCAGAATATCAAATCAGGCAGGGCAGACCGGCAATTTTCCAGACTTTATATTTCGATGCGAATCAGAGAGATAGGCGAAGACACCCATGTTTAGGGGCTTGACAAAATTTCCGCAATGTCTCCCCAAACGGTGGCACGGTCCGCGTGGAGCGGACGCCCCCGTCCGCGGCCTTTGACGTTTGTCCTGAAGGAACATCTGAAAATAGCCCGGCGTTTCCAACGCCGGGAGCCGACGAAGGAATAGAGCCGCGTCCCGGAGGGACGCCTGAAACATCACCACACCGGTGAGGGCACGACTTCCAGTCGTGCCGACCGAAGACCGCGTGCATGGAATCAGTTCTTTAAGACCTTGAAGTCTTCCAATGTTCTCTTGATGCAAGGTAACTGCGTAGCGTCCACCGCGTTAACAGTTCTATCTGCAAGGGCCATCCTGTCTAGGAAATATTCGTCGGGGGTTGCAGGATAGTTTCCAGTCTTGTCATCCGCAAAGGCCATTATGGTAGAAGCTAAGAGTCTGTCGGCGTTTTGGCACCGCCCCCTGACTGCCCAAAGGGCATCCGAGATAGGAGCATTTTCTCTTGCTGTTTGCAGAGGCTTTCCCCAGAAGCTATCGCTGAGATAGACAGATAATGGCATGACGAACAGGTTGCGATACATCACCTGTTTCATCATGCCATTTGAGATTTCTTCTATTGATTGCCTTTGGCTGGCGGCGGAAGAACGAGCAACCGACTACCACCCTGATCGTTAGTTGTACCTGCGACCACGTACATATGCTCGTACGTATTCGCCCCGCCCAGTCCGTTGCCGAGATCGCACGCATTATCAAGACAAATTCCTCCGTATGGATTCGGGCAGTTTGCATAGGTCCTTCGACGCCAAAAGACGGCGCCTCAGGATGACAAGCGCTTGGGGTGATCCATATCGAATGGGGCACGACGGGACGCCGCGCAATCGCGAAGTCCGCGTTCCGTAGCTTGAGTGGTTTTGACACGCGACTAAAAGTAAAGATGCAGGCGACGGTTAATAAACCTAGTTCAAGCCCCGACTGACTCTCAGGACTTTAGCTCGGTGTTGTGCCAGCCGTTCGTGGTTCCCATCCGTCGAATACCGCGACGGATGGGGGCAGCCTCAGCCGTGGTGGGGTACTGGTGGGCCAGCCCCGGACTAGCCCTGCGTGGGCAATGCTGCAGACAAGTCCATAGATCCTTCGGCCCGCAAAAAACACGGGCCTCAGGATGACAACACTACACAAGAAGAAAGGCACGGCCGAAGCCGTGCGCTTCATTCTTCCCGTTTTCTCCGCGACTCTGCGCCTCTGTGGTGCTGCTTACTTTGGGGCGGACGAGGCGTCCGCCCCTCCATGAGCGTTGCTAGTCCCGCACCCCATCCATGAACGCCCGCAGCTTCCGCGAACGCGAGGGATGCCGCAGCTTCCGCAGCGCTTTGGCTTCGATCTGGCGGATGCGTTCGCGGGTGACTGCGAAGCTCTGCCCGACTTCTTCCAAAGTGTGCTCGCTGCCGTCTTCGAGGCCGAAGCGCATCTTGATGACTTTTTCTTCGCGCGGGGTCAGCGTGCGCAGGACCTGTCCGGTCTGGTCCTTGAGGTTCACGTTGATCACCGCTTCGGCCGGCGAGACTACGGCGCGATCTTCGATGAAGTCGCCGAGATGCGAATCTTCTTCTTCGCCGATAGGCGTTTCGAGCGAGATCGGCTCTTGCGCGATCTTCAGCACCTTGCGCACTTTCGCGACGGGAATGTCCATGCGTTTGGCGATCTCTTCGCTCGTCGGTTCGCGTCCCAGTTCCTGCACCAGTTGCCGCGAGGTGCGGATCAGCTTGTTGATGGTTTCGATCATGTGCACCGGGATACGAATCGTACGCGCCTGATCGGCGATGGCACGAGTAATGGCCTGCCGAATCCACCACGTGGCATACGTGGAAAACTTGTAGCCACGGCGGTATTCGAATTTGTCGACGGCCTTCATCAGGCCGATGTTGCCTTCCTGAATCAGGTCGAGGAACTGCAGTCCGCGGTTGGTGTATTTCTTGGCAATCGAAACCACCAGGCGGAGGTTGGCCTCGATCAGCTCGCGCTTGGCCTGCTCCGCGTCCATGTCGCCCTGGATGATCTCGCGCTGAGTGCGCTTGAGCTCCTGAAACGACACGCCGGTTTCGAGTTCCAGCTTTTCCACTTCGCCGCGAATCGCGCGCGCCTGCCGACGATATTCTTTTTTCTGCTCTTCGCTGCGAGTGGCGTCGGCCTTGCGCTCGAGGTTCTGCGTCTGGCGGTCGAGCGAGCGCATGCCGTCGACCGTCTTGTTCAGGCGTTCAATCAGCCGCTTGCGCTCGGCGTTGGTGAATCCCAGCTTGCGCACCGCCAGAGAAACGGCGACGATGCCGCGAGCCAGCTTGCGCCGAGCCCGGCGATGATCCTTCGGTTTCTTTGTCTTCGAAACTTCGTGGTACTTCTCTTCGAGCAACGCGGCCTTTTTGTAGAGCTTGGCCATGTCGTCGATTTTGCCGGTGAACTCATTCAGGCGATTCTGCAGGATCTCGTCGGTGATCTCTTCTTCGTCGAAGGTGACCACTTCCTTGATCGAGCGCACTCCTTTTTTGAGGTCTTCGCCCATGGCCAGCAGCTCGCGGATCACGATGGGTGACCGCGACAGCGCCTTGAGCACGCGCAGTTGCCCGCGTTCAATGCGCTTGGCGATTTCCACTTCGCCTTCGCGCGTGAGCAGCGGAACTGTACCCATCTCGCGCAAATACATGCGGACGGGATCGTTGGTTTTTTCCAGAGCTCCGGGGGTGAGGTCGAGTTCGACGTCCTCCCCGTCTTCGTTGTCCTCGAATTTTTTATCGAGTCCGGCGGCGGAAGGCAGTTTGGGGCCTTCCAGCACGTCGATCCCCTGCGTACCGATCGTGGTCAGCAGATCATCCAGGTCTTCGGGACTGTGCACATCGTGCGGGATCAAATCGTTCACCTGGTCGTAGGTGAGATATCCCTTCTCTTTGCCTGTATCGATCAGCTTTTTTATATCGTCGAACTTGTCGTCAAGAGCCAAAAGGTGTGTCCTCAAACTGCTTAATTCCGCTCCTACTGGAGCGTGTGGTAAAGTTCCTTAAAGGTGGGAATCTAGGGTCTTGCGGGATTGTGCGCTCGCACAAACTTACAGAGTTTAGCACATAAGTGCTGTGTCGTCTATCGGTTGCCCGCGTGAGTTGCCCTGCGCCTGCCGCTATCTTCAATTCTCCTAGATACTTAGATGGTTTCGGATGCTTTTTGTTTCAAGCAGTTTTCTTGTTTTCCACTAAACCCGGGTCGCGCAGTGCTCGGCTGATTCGTTCCAATTCCTGCAGCAACTCGCGCAGACGGTCTTTGTCGGCGGCGAGGCCGGGCTTTTTTAGTTCCTGTTGTACCTGCTCCTGTTCGCGGCGCAAGTGAATGCGGCGCAAGGCGCGGACCGCGGCTTCCAATCCTTCGGGCGTTAGCTCTTCGTCCTCCTTCAATAAGATGGAGGCCAGCATGCGGCGATCGCTCTCCGTGGCCGGCACTTCCAGTACATCGGCAACTTCCGGGCCGGCGTTGAGTAGGGATTCCGCCAGCGATTCCGTCGCCAAGCCACGGTGCAGCCCTTCGTTCTGCAGGACGAATTGCGCCTGCCGCGCGGGATCGAATTCTTCTTCGGCGCCGTCGCGCGCGGAGAGATGATCTTCGTTGGGCTGCATCTGGCGCGCGGAGGCCAGGGCGCGGATCAGAATCTTTTCTGCGTCGGTGACCTGGGCTTCGGCTGGGGCTTTGACCGCTGACGTAGCTCGCGTTCCGGCCGCATGCCGCAGTTCCTGCCGCAAGACTGCGGAGTCGATGCCAAGTTTCTGCGCGATCTCGTGCGCCAGTTCGTCGCGCACGATGCGGCTGGGGATGCGCTGGATGTGCGGCAACAGATAATTCAGGGCCTTGACCTTGCCTTCGCCACTGCGCACGGGGAACTGTGAGCGCGCTCGCTCAATCAGATAATCGAAGTATTTTTGCGAGTGCCGAAGCGCGTCTCCGTAGGCGTCTTTGCCCTTGCGGCGGATGTAAAGATCGGGATCGAAGCCCTGGTCAAGGGTAAGGACCTTGATATTGAACTCTTCCTCAACCAACAGGCTCAACGTGCGCTCGGTGGCTTTCGCGCCTGCCGTATCCGGATCAAAATTAACCACGACGTTCTTTGTGAACCGTCCGAGCAGCTTGGCCTGCAGCTCCGTGAAGGCCGTGCCGGAGCTGGCGATCACGTTATGGAATCCGGCGGCGTACACAGAGATGCAGTCCATCTGACCTTCGACCAGGATCGCGTATTCTTTGCGGATCCATTCCTTGGCCAGATCCAGATTGAAGAGCACCTTGCCCTTCGAGTAGACCGCCGTCTCCGGAGAGTTCAAATACTTGGGCCCCGACTTCTCATCTGTGGCAAGCGTGCGTCCGGTGAAGGCGATCACTTTCCCCGCTTCACTCGCGATGGGGAACATGACGCGGTTGCGGAACTTGGAGTACATAGCGGCGGCACGGACCTCAGACCTCGGACCTTGGACTTCGGCAGAGTCAACACCCCCGCCCTGTCCATCCAAAGAACGGACGGACAAGGACGGGGCACCCGCGTTTTGCTGAGGTCCGAGGTCTGAAGTCTGACGTCCGTCTTCCTGCTTCCATGAAAACAGGCCGCTCTCGCGCAGGACTTCTTCGCTGAATTCTTCTTTCAGGCGGTCGCGGAGGAGGAATCCGGAGTCGGGCGCATAGCCGATGCGAAAGCGCGCAATCATTTCCTGATCGAGGCCGCGGCCCGTCAGATACTCGCGCGCCCGCGCTCCTTCTGGACGCCGCAGGCATTCCTGAAAAAAAGCGACCGCCCGCTCATGCACGTCGAGCAACTGGCCACGCAGGCGGGCTTCCTTGGCCTCGCCAGGATTGGAATAACTGGCCTTGGGCAGCGGGATGCCCAGCTTCTGTGCCACCAGCCGCACGGACTCGGGGAAAGTGATGTTCTCAATTTTCTGGATGAAACTGAAGACGTCGCCCTTCTCGTGGCAGCCGAAGCAGTAGTAATACTGCCGCGTGGCGTGTACGGAAAACGAGGGTGTCTTCTCGCCGTGAAAGGGACACAGTCCGACGAAGTTCTGTCCGCCGGATTTCTTGAGCCTGATGTAATCCCCAACGATGCGGACGATGTCCGCCTGCTGCTTGACCGTGTACGCGAAATCGCCAGGGTTCGCCATGTTGGGTTGTTTGGCTTCGGGACAGAGTTCTCCGAAGGAATTGTCAGCCAGAAAGGGGCTGGAGAGAATATACCGGAACGGATTTACTGTGGAGAAACTGTGGGAATCGCGAGTTTTCAGTTGATCGATATGGAAAAGGTCTGTTCATCATGAGTCCGGAAACCCGCCTGGCTGACCGTGCAACGCGAACGACGCCAATTCCTGGGACCTTGTGCGCGAGATGCCGGACGCTTGCGCGATCGCCAGCGGGTGATCGCGTTCTTCAATCACAAACAGCGGACGCGTTCCGACAGGCTGGAGCAAGATTTTCGTTTTCAGGTTCAGAGTCTCGGGGTACTCAGGGAGCGAATTCGCTAGCCTGCCCTTAAACGGACCCCGGAATTGCTCTCTTCCTTCAAGTTTCCAGCAGTCTTCTATTTGGTCAAAGACTTCCTCACGAACGGACACCCACAAACCCCATAAGAAAGGCCCATCGGACCCAACGATTGGAATCTCCAGACAGCCTCGGATAAAGAACCACCGCCGATCAATGATGCACTGATCGGACCCGATCTCGGCTCGAGTGTCGCGTTCATCCCGGTTCATGTTCGCGTACATGTCCGGAAACTCGGCGGCGAAACTCATCGCCAAGCCTTCATGTACTTTGCCGCAGGTTGCGCATTTGTAGCTTTCAACCATGTCTAAACTCCAGCAGCGTCGTGCCAACCGCCTCAGGGGCTGACAGCTTTCTACAAGAACCATTTCCTCGGCGGCGGTATCCCTCCGCGGCTGAAGCCGTCATTCGATCCGCGAATTAACGGCGCGGCTTGAAGCCGCGTCCTTTCAAGACCGAGGCAGATTGGCTTTTTCCGGAGCCTTTCGAAGCCGTGTCCTTCCACAAATCAATGAGGATAGCGCTGTCGCGCCTACGCACTCAACTCTTCCTTGTTTTCGCCGATAGAAACTCCAGAGGCGCTGTCTCCGCCGTGATTACCACTGATCAATACGCCGCTTCGATTGTCGAGAAATATCACATCGATTCTGACACCAACTCGCCGCCGCATCACGCGGCCGACGAAGTGATCCCCATGATCAAACAATGGGGACAGCAACACCTTCTGGGGATCACGCTTTCTGGCGCCTATGCCAAGAACACCGCCATTAGTCTGTCATCGCACGTAGACATGCTGATCGCGCTCAAACCAATCGCCGGGATGGAGATGAAGAACATCTTCTGGAACCTGTTTGAATTCCTGACCGATCACGATCTGCGTCCCCACACGCGTGACGTGTCGATACAACTCGAGAGGAAAGGACTCCGCGTGGACTTGATCCCCGCCTGCCGGGACGGGGGAAGTTCGGGCAATCTGCTGTTCAATAAGAGGACGGGAACCGCCGTTCACACCGACGTGGGCCAGCACATTCATCTGATCGCCAATTCCGGACGTCAACAGGAGATTTGCGCGCTCAAGATATGGCGCGAGCGCAATTCCCTGGACTTCCCTTCGTTCTACCTCGAACTCACCGTCTTGCACGCTCTGGAGACCGAACGTTTCGGGCAGTTGGCGGATAACATTCTTGCCATGCTTCGCTATCTATCCGGTCGATTTGAGCAGGCCGTCGTCCGCGATCCTGCGAATCCCGACAACATTCTCTCGAACGACCTGAAGGCCGTGGACAAGAAGGCGATCGCGAAGGCCGCCCGCGATGCCCTCTATGATGAGAACTGGAAGAAGATTCTCTGGTAGGGGTCAGGGGTCGCACTTACACTCTTAACTCGACTACCGTTGCGCCGCCGCCGCCTTCGTTCTGCGGAGGCTCGGCCACCGACGCGACGTGGGGATGCTGTTGGAGCAACTGCCGCAGGGCTTTGCGCAGGATGCCCATGCCGCTGCCGTGGACGACGCGCACGCGCGGCAGGCCAGCCAGAAATGCGCGGTCCACGAAGCGCTCGACTTCGCGGCTGGCGTCGTCTACGGTGCGGCCGATGACGTTGATCTCGGTGGGAACGGCCGCTCCTTCGCTCTCGAGCAACACGGAAATCCCCCGTGCGCGAGCTGCGTTCACGGGAGACTCCGCGGCTGGTTGCTGTCCGTGAGCGCTGGCGAGGACTTCGGCGATGTCGTCGCGCGCGATCTTCATTTTCATCGCGCCCATCTCCACTTCAAAATGCTGGTCGTCGATCTTGCGCACGATCCGTGCCGCGCGACCCGTGGATTTCAGCTTGACACTATCGCCTTGGGAAACGTGCTTCACCACTTGGGGCTGCGCGTGCGGGTCATTCTGGTCGGCGCCGGTGGAGTGTGCGACGACGGTCGAATCGAATTGCTCGCGGAATTCGCGGCGCAATTTGGCGATCCTTCGCTCCGCGTCTTTCGAGAGCTTCTGCGCCGCGGCGCGATCCTGAATGGCATTCACCGCTTCACGCGCGTGATATTCGAAGTCGCGCAACAGGCTATCGAGCTTCTTCTCCATCTCGCGGATTTTGGTTTGCTGCTCTTTTCGGCCTTCGGCGGCCAAGCGATCTTTCTGGCGGTCCAGTTCCTGCTCATGCGTTTTCAGCCGTAGGCGTTCCTTCTCAGCCTCGCGCAGATCGGCGTGGAGCTTGTCGAGAAACTGTCCAACGTCGCGAGCCTGGCTGCCCAGCCGCGCCCGCGCGCTTTCAATAATGGCGGGATTCAAACCCAGGCGCTGCGCGATGTTGATTCCGGCGGACGCGCCCGGCACTCCGATCTTCAATTCGTAGGTCGGCTGCAACGTGGCCTCGTCAAAGCCCACGGACGCGTTCACCACTCCCGGAGTGTTGGCGGCGTAGACCTTGAGCGACGTGTGATGAGTGGAGATCACGGTCATGCATCCGATGCGGCCAAAATGCCCGGCAATCGCAACGGCCAGAGCCGCGCCTTCTTCCGGATCCGTGGCGGAGCCTAGTTCGTCGAGCAACACCAACGATTGCGCAGTCGCGGTGCGCGAGATGAAGTCGATGTTCGTGACGTGGGCCGAAAACGTGGAGAGGTTCTGCTCGATCGACTGGTAGTCGCCGATGTCGGCGAGCACGGCGTCGAACACGGGAAGGTCGGCGCGGTCGGCGGGGACGGGAATGCCCGACTGCGCCATCAGCGCGAGCAGGCCTACGGTCTTGAGCGTAACGGTCTTGCCGCCGGTGTTCGGGCCCGTGATGATGAGCTGGCGGCGAGCGCCTTCGAGTTCAACGCTGACCGGGACGACGGACACTCCCTTGGCTTTGAGATTGCGTTCGAGGAGGGGATGGCGCGCGTTATGCAGAAGGAGGCTCGCTGCCCCCTCGACTGCGCTCGGGGCTTCGGGGGCGAGGACGCCGGCTGGGCGCCCGTCCCCACACGATTCTAGCTGGCCCCTGCGCGAGTCTTGGGGGCTCGTCAACGTGACTGCGACGCAGTTGTAGTCTTCGGCGAAGCGGGCTTTGGCGAACTGCAGCTCGAGTTCCGCCAGCACGTCGACTGCAGCCAGAATTGCTTCCGCATGCGTTCCGATGCGCTGCGTCATTTCGAGGAGAATGCGATGAATCTCCGCCAGTTCCTCTTCCAGCAGGCGCACAAGCTCGTTGTTCTGCTCGATCGTTTCCAGGGGCTCGACGAAGACGGTCTGTCCGCTGGAGCTGGCGCCATGCACCACGCCTTGCACGCGGCGCTTCTGCTCCACTTTCACGGGAATGACAAAGCGTTCGCCGCGGATCGTGACCAGTTCATCCTGCACCGCGCCGCCCTCGGCGAGACGCCGCAAGTAACCCTGCAGCGATTCCTGAATGGTGCGCTTCTGCCTTTCGATCTCGCGACGAATGCGCGCCAGCTCGGGCGAAGCCTTGTCTTCCAGCGTTCCGTCGGGTTGAATCTTGTTGCGGAAGCCGCGCAGGAATTCGGTGAAGTCGACAATCTGGTCGGAGAGCGCCCGCACTCCATGCCAGTCGGATTTCATATTCGCCGGAGGATGCAACGCGATTTCGCGCCACTCCGCTGCGCGATCTACCACAAGGATCACGTCGCGAATCTCTGTGGTCTCCAGCGCTGCTCCGGTAATGCGTGATTTCTCGACCAGGGAGTCGATCTCGACCAGCCCGTCGAAATCGAGCCGTCCGCCCACGCGCCGGAATTCGCGGATTTCGCTCGCCAGCTCCTGCTGGTTCTCAATCCAGGCGCGGTCGGTGGATGGGGCAAGCGTGGCGACGCGAACCTGACCGAGCGGGGAGGAAGCGTATCCGCGCAGGAGGTCGCGCAAAGCGTCGAACTCCAGGACGCGCGCGGAGGAATGGGTGAGGTCTGACATTCGCAAATAATGTTACAGGAGTGGACTGCCTGACCCGGCACGAACTTTCCCCAATCGCCAGGTGGATTCCCGCCCGATAGTCAAAAGCCTCACCCTTCGACAGGCTCAGGGCGGGCTTTCTCGCAAAGAACGCGAGAAATGGTGCACCCGACGAGATGTTGGGAGCAGGATTGCGCTCAGTCGCCGGCCACTCCCGCGACTTGCGCTGCCGGTTCCGCGGCCACGGGGAATTTCACCACGAACAGCGCTCCGCCTTCGGGCTTGTTCTGGCAGGTAATCTGCCCGTTGTGTTCCTGGATCACTCCGTACACGGCGCTCAGGCCGAGGCCGGTCCCTTTTCCTACAGGCTTGGTGGTGTAGAAGGGGTCGAAGACGCGCTGCGGCTCGCGAATCCCCATGCCGGTGTCGGAAAACTGCAGGACCGCCTCGTTGCCTTGGCGTTGTGCGGTGATTTCGAGGACACCGCCACCGATTTCATCCAGCGCGTCCATGGCGTTCTCGATGATCTCGACAAAGGCCTGAAACAGCTGGTTGGCGTTGCCCTGCACGCGGGGAAATCCCGCCTCAAAGGAGACTCCCACATGAATCTTGCCGGTCGCATGCCGCGACTCCAGCATCTGGGTTGCACGGTGCAGCAGTACGCTCAGGTCCACCAGCGCTTTTTCTCCCGGCGTTTGCTGGGCAAAGCTGAGGAGATCAGTGACCAAGTCGCGAGTCCGCTTGGCCTGGTTCACAATCTTGCGCAGCAGGGTGTTCTGTTCGGTGGTGAGCCGCTCCTGCGCCCAGAGCTGCTCCGAGTAAGTCATAATGGCTTTCAACGGATGGTCAATCTCGTGGGCTGCTCCGGCCACCAGCGTGCCCAGGGAAGCCAGCTTCTCTTTTTGTACCAAGTGGCTCTGCAATCGCGTCTGGCTTTCGTATCCCCTGCGCGACTCCTGCAGCAGCGCCATCAAGGCCTGATCCTGGAAGTACTGCCGCAGAAATACGAACGCTCCCAACAACAACATCGCACCCAGCACGGTGAAAACGCGGAACTCTCTCGACGCGGCAGGGGAATTGTCCAGCAGAGCCGTCCACAAACCCAGTACCGGCAGCGACAGGATCGCCAGCATGGCCAGCCGTGGGACGAGCTTTCTCCATCGCCGATCCAGGCGGAACTCTGGGCTCTGCAGATCCCATTTTCGAGCCGACAGGACGGCCGCCGCCATCCATGTCACAGCCGCGACGAGGGGAACGTCGTACAGGCTCCCCGAGTAGTACGTGCCGTTTGCGGTGGCCCGGTTGAGGAACTGGGAATCGATGCCGTACACCACACCGCAGGCTAAGAAATGGAGATAGAACCGCCGCCACCCGCGCGAACTGGTCCATGCGGCAAGGGCCAGAACTACCAGCAGCAGAATGTTCTCCACCAGGTAGAGACGGTCGTAGTAGACGTTGTAGACATACACATTCAGCACCACATACTGGTGCGGGAATACGATGAAGGCATAGAGAAAGATCAACCAACCCAGCAGCAAGAGGAAATTCAGCACGCTGAGGAGAACTCTTCCTTCCTTCTTCACCAAGTCTGGGCGCCACGCCGCAGCCGCGATGATTGGCACTAAATGAAAAAACAGAACGATGTCGAAAAGAAATGGGTCGGGAGGCTCCCGATGCTGCAGGACTTCGCGAAACGTCCAAGCTCCCTGATTGCAAGCCCACAGCGAGAAGGCCAGCGCGATCAGGGCCCAGAAACTGCGCTCTTGACGCGGCCTGACGAACACGTTTCCCACCGTGATTCCAACGCCCGCCAGCATCGCCGCCAGACCTGTGATATCTGAGAATGCGGTCAGCCCAGGGCCCTTGTGCGCCGTCAGCGACACGGCCGCGAAGGCCAGAGCAATCCCGGCCGCTGCGATAAACCAACGGTGGCGTTGGAACAGACTCATCCGCCCCCAATTCTATGTGGTTCGCTCGGGGATTCCGAGGACCGTTCGGACCGCGGCTGGTTACTTGGGTAATACCCCATAAGCGCTAACGTACGGAGGTATTGTTTCCGGTTTGCTCGTCACTCGCTCATAACAACTCTTTCGATCCTCAGCTCATCGAGGTTTTCCTTTAGACAGCGACACCTGCCGACCATCACCTGATCTCCGATGGCGAACAACGAAATCGGCTGTCGGACTAGACCTTTCAAAACTGGAGGTTAGCGCACCTTTCCATGATTTTCCGTGGACGGGGCGAAATTTTGCTTGACAATAAACACATACTTATATAAGGTAGACGTTATGTATAATCTCGATGCTGCTTTCTCGGCTTTGGCCGACCCGACGCGTCGGGCGATTCTTGCGCGCCTTGCCAAGGGGGAGGCCACCGTCAATGAATTGGCGGAGCCCTTCGAGATGACGCAACCGGCGATCTCCCAACACCTCAAGGTGCTCGAAGATGCGGGACTCATTGTCCGCCGAGTCGACGGCACAAAGCGCCCTCGTCGTCTCGTAAAAGCGGGTATCGAAGCGATGGACCAATGGCTGGCGATGCTGCGAAAAGCCCTCGAGAACAACTATGACCGGCTCGACCAGGTTTTGGCCACGATGGAGCAACACAAGATGGGAAAACACAAAAAAGGAGAAACGCGATGAGCAATCTGACGATGAACAAGCTAACCCTCAAGACCGAAGGAGACACACACATAGTGGTGACAAGGCACTTCGCCGCGTCTCCAGAGGCCGTGTACCGCGCCCACACCGATCCAAAATTAATCCAGCAATGGCTGCTCGGTCCAGAAGGATGGACCATGCCCGTCTGCATCAATGAGGCGAAACCGGGCGGCAAGTTCCGATATGAGTGGGTGAACGGCAAAGGCAGCAAATTCCATATTACCGGCGAGTTTCTGGAACTGGAACCTCATCGCAGGATCGTTCATGTCGAGCGCATGCACCTACCCGATCCTACGCCGGACAACCATGTTGAGACGCGATTCCATGCCGACGGCACGGGAACGTTGATGACCATGCGAATGACGCTGCCCGATGCCAAGACGCGGGCGACGATGCTCTCTACAGGAATGGAACGCGGAATGGAAGCGAGCTACGTTCGGCTGGAAGGAATGCTCTAGCCCTTACCAGCTAGGGAGGAATGTCAAGGCCGAATATATAGGGAGGTTCAGCATGATTTACAAAATATCGGGCAGTATCACATTGATGTTGGCCCTGTTAGTCCTCGGTGCATGGAGGTTCCACACGACCGTCTGCATGGAACGTACCTTCAACGCCTCCGTAGCGGACGTATGGAGGGTTTGGAGCGATGCGGACTCTATTAAGAAGTGGTGGGGGCCCAAGAGCTACACCGCACTCGTCGTCCGGAACGACGTGCGAGAGGGTGGCAGCTATCTTTGGGCGATGAAATCTGAGAAAGGAAGGATGTTTTGGAACACCGGAACCTACAAGGAAGTCGTCGCAAACAAGAAAATCGTGTCAACGATGTCTTTCTCTAACGAGAACGGGAAAACAATTCCCGGCTCGCAAGTATCGGTTCCTGGGCAGTGGCCTAACGAGATCACCATTATCGTTGAATTCAGTGAGTCTGAGGGGAAGGCCAGAGTCACTGTTACAGAAGTAGGCATTCCCCTCATCGCGTACCCCCTGTTGAAGATTGGTTGGGCTCAGCAGTTTGACAAGATTCAATTGTTGCTCTGAAGAAAGGTAACTCGTCTTTTGCCAACTCCCGCTTAGTCGGCTAACCGGAAGGAATCCTGCTTAAGTTTGCGCTTATGGGTAATACCCCCGACCGGGGCCTCACACTGGTCACTCCCTTCTTCTTCGAGGGACTGGAGCGTGCCTGAGCGAAGGCGAAGAGTGGCTTCCTGATTGATCTTCCTTGGGCCGGGCCACCAAGATGTCCGGGATTGAAGATTGTTCTAGAATCAAGGCAGGAAGGTGTTTTGGCTCATCCTTCCCTGGTGACCTGCCATGGCATTTCCTGTGACCCGCCTTCGCCGTCTCCGCCGCACGGCGGAGCTGCGCAACCTGGTGAGCGAGACTCGCCTCACTCCCGACGCGTTCGTCTACCCCATGTTTGTGTGCCCGGGAGAAGGCGTGCGCAAAGAAGTTCGCTCTATGCCCGGCGTGTTCAATCTGTCGGTGGACGAGGCGGTGAAAGAAGCGCGGGAAGTGCATTCCCTGGGCGTGCCCTCGGTGATCCTGTTCGGGCTTCCCGATAAGAAGGACGAAGTCGCCACCGGAGCCTGGGCCGAGAACGGCATTGTGCAGCAGGCGGCCCGCGCTATGAAGCGCGAAATTCCTGGCTTAGTTTTGATGGGCGACGTCTGCCTGTGCGAATACATGTCGCACGGGCACTGCGGGATCGTGAAGGCCGCACCGCAATCGCTGGGGGCAGCCGCCAGAGACACCGTCCTGACGGTGCCCGATTCCACTCCGGCGGAGAAGGCGAAGGCGATCGAAGCGGCCGCAGCTCGGCTCGCTGAGTATGCCAAGCGCGTGGACTACGAAATCGTAAACGACGCCTCGCTGGAACTCCTGGCGCGCACATCGGTTTCGCTCGCCAAAGCCGGCATTGACATCATCGCGCCGTCGGACATGATGGACGGCCGGGTTGCCGCCATCCGCCGGGCGCTCGACGAAGCCGACCTCATCAACACGCCCATTCTTTCCTACGCCGCCAAGTTCGCCTCCGGATTCTACGGACCGTTCCGCGAAGCCGCCGATTCCGCTCCGCAGTTCGGGGACCGCCGGTCTTACCAAATGGATGGAGCCAACCTGCGTGAGGCCATGCGCGAAATCGAAGCAGACATCGAAGAGGGCGCTGACATGATCATGGTCAAGCCGGCTATGCCCTACCTCGACGTAATCGCCGCGGCCCGCGACCGTTTCGACCTGCCCCTCGCCGCCTATCAAGTCTCGGGGGAATTCGCCATGATCGAAGCCGCCGCCCGCAACGGCTGGATCGAACGCGATCGCGTCATGATGGAGTCGCTGCTCAGCATCCGCCGCGCGGGAGCCAGCATCATCCTGACCTACTACGCCAAGGACGCGGCCAAGTTGCTCGCCTGACCGCGTGCGGCGCTTACACTCTTCCCGGCGTTGGCTTTGGAAGGAGGATGTTTGCTGCTGCGAACCTCGCGTGTGCTCGCCATACTCCACAGATACATGGTGGCGTAGGCCCGCCAAGGCCGCCAGGCTTCGGCGCGCCGCTCCAGTTCACGATGGCTAGTTAGAGCGAGGGCACGCAGAAGGCCGAGGTCACCGGAGGGAAAGGCGTCGGGTTCGCCGAGCGCCCGCATGGCGACGTATTGTGCGGTCCATTTCCCGATCCCAGGGATCTTACAAAGACGGTCGAGGAAGGCATCGGTATCGACGATGCCGTCGAATCTGATGTCTCCGTCGCAAACCGCACGGGCGAGACCCCGAATAGCCCCGGCGCGCGTTGCGGGCAGGCCTAAACCGGCGAGATCTGCGTCGGCGAGAATCTCGGGCGGAGGAAAGAGGTGAGTAACACCGGTTGCCGCGGAAAATGGTTGGCCGAGAGTTCTCGCCATTCGGCCCGCCAGTGACGTTGCCCCTTTGACGGTGGTCTGCTGGCCGAGAATGGCCCGGATCGCGAGTTCGAAGCCATCCCAGCAACCCGGCACGCGGAGCCCTGGCTCAGATTCCAGGAGGCCGGCCAGAATCGGGTCTGTTCCGAGACTGGGCACAATGGCACACCAGTCCGCAGTGAGATCAAACATGGCGCGGATGCGTTCGATGATGAAAAACAGGGACCGGGGACAGCCGAACTGAACGCGCACGAGGAGCGCGTTGTGCTCCTCGTCCATCGCAACTTCAAAATAGCCTTGGTAGCCGTTGCAGGAAATGGAGCGCCGGTAGGTGCCTGCCTCCACGACCTCGACGCCGGGAGTAGCGCGAGCCGCCAGAAACGCCAGCATTCCTCTCCAGTGGTAAGGCGGGCGAAAACGCAGGCGAAACAAGTAGTGATTCAAGGGCAGGGCGGTTGTCTGGTGGGCAAGACGACGGATCTGAGTGGGAGTTCGATGGTAGACCTGGCGGATTTTGGCGTTGAATCGGCGCACCGACCCGAAGCCCGAAGCCACGGCCACGTGGTTCATGGGCAAGGAAGTTTCGTCAATCAGCTTCTTCGCGAAGTGCAAACGGCGAGTGTGAGCGACAGCGCTGGGAGTTGCGCCCAGGTGCCTGAGGAACAGGCGACGAAGATGGCGCGCCCCCACGCCCAGGCGTTCGGCAAGACCTTCTACTCCGCCGTCCTCCAGGCCACTCTCCCCGATCAGCCGTAGTGCCCGGGACACTGTGCTGGAGGTTCCCAACCATGCCGGAGTCCCTGGCGAGCATTCTGGGCGGCAGCGCAGGCAAGGACGAAAACCGGCTTCCGCGGCGGCGGCCGCCGTGGGAAAGTAGCGAACATTTTTCTCTTTGGCGGTAGGTGCCGGGCAAATCGGGCGACAGTAGACGCCGCTGCCGAGGACGCCAATGAAGAATTTGCCGTCGAACCGGGCGTCCCGAGACAGTCTTGCCCGCGAACATGCGTGCCAATCCAAGTTCATAGTCGCGGGACTCATGATAGTCGATCCCGCCGGATGGATTGGACGTTTTCGGACCACGCTCCCACGGAACCGTGTCCGCCAATGTCCAACGTTGACAGCGCCACCGCGGTAGCCTGTTGGACACGCCGAGTGCCGCCGAGTCGCTCAGCTTTGTTCAGCCGAATGTTGTCGATCACGATTCGGTTTTCTCGGCTGAAACACAATCTGGATCACCCGCATACAAGGAGCGAGGTCCGCAAACGTCCAATCCGATACGATCGGCGGATTTGTCTTGAGGATCATTTCCATGTCCCGCATTCGCCATTGCGTAGAGTGCCCGAAGTGCTTCACCCGATATCTCCTCGGCTGCAGCCCCTATTGCAATGGGGCTTACCTGATATCCGCGGTTCCCTATTTGTCGGAGGAATACACGTTGTGTTGCATTTGCTCACGACCACCAGTGGTAAGCCGATGGAGGGGTAACGAAGTAAAGAAATGCGCGGTCACGAAGGCCGCTCATCGTCGTGGCTACGGTTCGCGGGAGGAGATCGTGCCCCTGCGCGAGCCGGGCGCCCCGTGGACCTTTGACATAGAAAAAACCTTGCACTTGAAACCGTTGGGAAAAGAGGGGAATTCACGATGAATGCGCTGCTCGCCGGGCTGAAGGTGGGCGCTGCTCTCGCCACTAGCCCCGCCGTCGCATACACAATGTCGTATCGGCGACACCGCTGCCCACCCCTTCGACTCCGCTCAGGGCAGGCTCTTGCAAAAGACGCAAGGATGGGGCACCCTCGCTTCAAATGGCACAGACACACATCGTTCAAAGGGTGGCCTCCCGCCCTCATCTGTATGTGTTGCTGATGACCAGCGGCGTGAGAGACTAGTCGGAAGAGGACTCGTCGATGCGGGCGGCGGCACAAGCAAAAACTCCGAAGAGATATCAGGTTGTATCCCAGGAGAAGGCTGGGGGAGCTACGTATACGCCGCCTCTTCTTGCGGATTTTGTCGCTGAAAAGATTGTGGGATGTGCGCGGATTGAAGGGGCGCACACGACCCGCGTTCTTGATCCTGCTGTGGGGGATGGGCAGTTGCTGTTGAGTCTGGTGACCAAGCTGCAATCTTGTACAGAAGCAACCATCCGCGTGCATGGCTTTGATACCGACCAAGCTGCACTGTGTGAGGCTCGACGCCGACTCGCGAGCGGCTTCCCCCACCTTGAGTTGGAGCTTGAATTGGGAAGTTTTCTTGAGTTCGCACTTGACCAAGGTGTTGATACGGGCTCGCCTTCGTTGTTCGCCTCCCGTGAGCACGAACGCTTCGATCTCATCATCGCAAATCCGCCGTATGTTCGGACGCAGATCATGGGAGCCGAGAAAGCTCAGGATCTGGCAGCTGCTTTTGGTCTCTCCGGGAGGGTTGATCTCTACCATGCCTTCATGATCGGGATGGCGCAAGTGCTTCAGCCAGGCGGCACCGCCGGCATTATTGTGTCGAACCGGTTCATGACCACCAAAGGTGGCGCGGGTCTGCGCGCGGCTTTGCGGGAGCGATTTGCCCTGCGGCATATCTGGGACCTTGGCGATACGAAACTGTTTAATGCGGCGGTTTTGCCGGCAGTGATTCTGGCGGAGGGCCGCAACGGAGGGGACGCGGCACCGCCGGCTTTTAGTTCGATTTATGAAACGACCGAACCCGCTACGGTCGAAGCTGCTGATCCAATTGCCGCGCTTGCTGTGGCTGGGCCAGTCGTTTTGCCTGACGGGCGACGGTTTCGGGTTCAACACGGCACGCTGGACAATTCCGGCGCGACGGATGATGTCTGGCGCATTGCAACCGATAGCGGGGATGCCTGGCTGGCAACGGTTACGCATCATACTTGGGCGAGCTTCCGCTTGATCGGGAAAACTCGTGTCGGCGTGAAAACTTGTGCGGACAAAGTATTTGTCCGCAGCGACTGGGACAGCTTGCCAGAACAGGAGCAGCCGGAACTTCTGCGCCCGGTGACCACTCACCACATGGGGGCACGCTTTCGAGCAGTTCCTTCGACCAAGCCTCGCTCAATTCTGTATCCGCACGAAGTGGTGCAGGGGCAGCGTCGACCAATAGACCTGAAACTTTACCCCAGGAGCCGAGCGTATCTCGAAGCGCATCGGCTGACGCTTCAAGCGCGAACGTATGTGATCGAAGGGGGGCGTGAGTGGTACGAGTTGTGGGTTCCGCAAGATCCCGCAAGTTGGGCGGCGCCGAAACTTGTTTTCCGGGACATCTCGGAGCGGCCAATGTTCTGGCTCGATCTGGACGGCACGATCGTCAACGGTGACTGCTACTGGCTGACCTGCGATCGGGCGGGGCAGGAAGAGCTTCTCTGGCTTGCGGCGGCGGTGGCGAATTCGACGTTTGCCGAGGCGTTCTACGATCATCGTTTCAACAACAAGCTTTACTCTGGGCGGCGGCGTTTCATCACGCAGTATGTGGAGCAGTTCCCACTTCCCGACCCGGACACAGCGCTGGCCCGCCGCATCATCTCGGGTGCCAAGGCCATTTACGACGCCGCTGGTTCGGATGAAGCTGCGGCGCTGGAAGCGCAGACGGATCGTATGGTGTGGGAGGCGTTCGGCTTAGCGATAGAAGAAGTCGTCCGGTAGCCAAATCTGCAACTTCTCATTCAGAATCTTGCCTTGGAATTGCGGAAAGCGACCGAAGAAACCTTCGCCCCTGGTTAGAAACACGTGCGTCAAGATCACTCGCCCCACTTCGACGTGACCGCAGCAGACTGCATAACGCACGTCGCAGTGCCTGACTTGCTTGCCCTTAATCGTGGGCACACGGCGAAGCGAGTCGGTGCTATTCGGCAGAACCAAACCCAGATCAATCGTCGGCGAGGTTTGCAGCTTGACCTCAAGGAGCTGATGGCGGACATCCGGAAACTGCCCATCATCCTGACAACTTGAGTAGCCCAGTGCTTCACATATAAGACCATGCAGGGCCGCGCCGCGTTTTCGCTCTTGATTAAAGCCAGCATCCTCGAAGCTTTGGCCGATAAGTTTGGAGAGCCGCTTAAAAAGTCCTGCGATCGGCAACAGTTGGCCGGCCTCCGGATTCTTCAGTGGACTAGCGACTTGGCGAAGATCGACTTGGGGATTCGTGAAGGGCGCCAGGAGTGTCGTGTCTTTGGCGGTTACCAACTCCGTGCGGTCGGCACGAGAATTACAGCGCGCCTGATATTTCCGGGTAAGAGTCCCGGTCAGGTTGAGCTGCCTGAGTACATCGCCGGTGACGACTTTTACGCGGCTGATTTCATGCGCTTCGGATATTTGCATCACGACATAGCGGCGGGTCGAATCTAGCCCTTCGTTGTAGACCTGAAGGTTGTTGTTTTCTTGCGTATAGGTATCGAACATCTGTCCGGGAAACCTGGGCCGAGTTTGCCGGAATGACTTGGGGACGGGATACCCGAGAACCTGGCAGACGCGCTCTTTCACTGCCTTGGAGCGTGGGCGATTCGGCAAGCCTTCCACTGACATGCCGTGCATACCCGCGTCGAGCAATGTCTGCAGGTCGGGTGTCGGAATCCACAGCGCGGGATCACCGACGGTGATCGGGTCGTAGATGGTTAAGCCGCTCTTGCGGATGGCGGCAACGAATCGCTGTGGATCATTCGCCATGGTCTTTCGGAATGCTTGCCGACGTGATGCTTCTGAGTCTACAGCCTATGAGTAGCGGACGGAAGCGTCATGGGGACTGGGATGCCCCCGCCGTGCCCTGGCTTCTGGCAAAGCTCACTTCCACGAGTTTGCGGTCCTCGTCGGAGACTTTGAACATCGGGCGCGGCTTCAGGCTCATGAAGCTGGCCACGAACACGTCGGGGATTTGGCCGATGCGGGTGTTGTAGGTGTTGACGTCGTCGTTGAAGAACTCGCGGCGGTCGGCGATCCGTTCTTCGAGTTCGCTGATGCGGTTCTGCAGTTTGAGGAAGTTTTCGTTGGCCTTGAGCTGCGGATAATTCTCGGCGACGACAAACAGTCCGCGCAGCGCACTGGCTATTTGCAGATCGGCCAGCGCTTTCTGGCCGATACTGGCTGCGTTCATCGAAGCGGTGCGCGCCTGCGTCACGGCGAGCAGAGTTTGCTGCTCGTGCTGCATGTATCCCTTGACGGCCTCGACCAGGTTGGGGATCTCGTCGTGACGCTGCTTGAGCAGGACATCAATGTTGGCCCAGGCGCGGTCGTTCTCGTTGCGCAGCCGCACCAGACTGTTGTAGAGGATCACGGTATAGATGAGAGCACCCGCCGCGAACAGAAAGAACGCCAACCCGGTAACGATGCTGCTGTCCATTCGGCTCCTCGGCTATAACTCTCCAAGGTGCCAGTAGAGTGGCTGCGCAGGCAAGTGCCAGAAGGGTTGCGCCATTGGGGCACGAACAATGCCGCTCGGCTTCGCCTCGCGGGACAGCCGAGGCGGCTGTCCCCACATGCGTGTCGTTAGTCGTTAATCCTTTAGTCTTTGCTGGGCTTCTTCGGAGTCAGATCGCAGGACTTCCGGACTTCATCTGTGTTCAATCCGGCTGGAGAGAACTCGGCGATCGCGAAACCGGTTCGCGTTCTTACTTCCACATTGAAGATCTGGGCTCCCATTGCGCCACGAACTGTGCCCTTATCCATAGAGAGGAAGTGGCCGCGAATCCAATTCCAGCCCTTGTGGTTGTGGACGTCATCGAAACGCACCATGACTTCCATCTTAGGCTGGCCCCAAAAGCCGGGATAATCCGGCCGACCGAGCTTAGCTCCAGGATTGAAGTCGGCATACTCGTACTTGCCATTCGTACAAACGAGCTCGATTCTGGGCTTGTAGTCCGGGTCTTCCCTAAAATAGTTGTTCGAGAGCAGTTCGAAACGCACTTTCTTGGCGCCGGTCATCTTGTCTTCCGATTGGAACTCCATCCATTTACCACCGGCGCTGACGCCGTCTTTTTCATCCTGGTAGGGGCTCATGGCGCCACCTTGGGCAAGGGCTGATATGGCCGATACACACACGAGGGTCAAACAGGCCAGAACCGCCTTTGCGGCCATGGCGGTGAAATTGGGTTTACGAGAAGAGCGCAATGCGTTCACGGTGTCCTCCAGACAGATATCCCTATCTATATTGAACCCGGAAGGGCACAAAAAAGTTGCATGAAAAGGTGCGGGGGCTCAGCGGGTGTCGATTTTCAGATCGAGGTAGACCTGGGAGCGGTCGTCGAACTGGCTGACCGACTTGGTGTCGCTCTTGCGGCCCTTATACTGGGCGTAAATTTCGTAGTCGGTAGCGGTGTTGAGGGCGGGAAAACGGTAGGTGCCGTCCTGGCCAACGATGTAGGTCTTTACGGCGCGGTTGCGCGTGTTGGTGAGGTAAACGACAGCGTCAGGGAGTGGGTTGTCCCGCGGATCAAGCACTTTGCCGTACAACAGGCGTCCGACGGTTTTGTCTTTCTTGTCGGGTGAGGCGCCGGCCACTACGCCGAAGGTCACAAGCAAAGCGCAAACCACGGTCACAGCCGCGATCAGGGATCGTTTCTGATTCATGCTGGGACTATTGTCTCACGGGCACCCCGCATCGCCGCACGGCTAACGGGTTAGATGCAGACCGGTGTCTTCGCGTTCGTCGTAATAAATGTGGACGGTCACTTCCTGGACGAGGTGCAGGGGCTTGCCGTCGGCGGGTTTGAAACCTTTGAGGTCTGCCCAAAGGATGTAGTCGGACTCGCCGACTGGGACCCGTTGGGCGAACTCGCCCATGTGGTCGGAGTAGAGTTCCCACTTGGCTTTCTTGTCTTTGGCGCGGCGGATTTTGACCGTGACACCGTACACCGGACGGTCGTCAGGACCCCATACCGTCCCGGCAATCAGAGCGTAGGGCTTGACTTTGGGCTTCTGGGCCGCGAGGAGCCCTTTCTCAGAGCTGAAGGAGGGCAGGAGGAGTGCGATCAGAAGCAAACCGCAGGAAGACAACCTTGCAACCGGCTGGCCCGTGCGAAGTCTAGGAGTAGTCACCGTCTTCGCTCTCCTCCACTTCTTCTTCGTCTTCTTCTACGTAACCTGCTTCGACGGCTTTTAACTCAAGCGGACTGGTCGTGACGACTTCGAAGTCGGTGCCGCACTCGGGGCATGAGATCACTTCCCCTTCGTCGACATCATCCTCTTCGACATCCAGATTGGTTTCGCATTCGGGACACAGAACCATAAAGCCTCCCTCGCCGATTAGAGCCTCCTGATAATATTTAGATTCTCCCCGGCTGTTCGGTCAAGGGGCGAAAGCCGGGGACGAGAGATTTTCTGGGGAGTCGGGAATCGCGCTTCCGCCGTGGGATTCTTCTGGACGGGGACCATCAAACCATGCTCCATTTCCGTGAATTGACGCTCTGGACTGCCACCTGCCTGGCGGCGTTTCTTTCGGTAACGATGAACTGTGCTGCGCAGGCGGACAAGGCGCAGGCGGGCGCAGCTGATCCGCAGATTGCGGCGGCGCTGCGGCAGGTTTCCGCGCAACGCATACAGGCGAATATTGAGAAGCTGGTCGGTTTCGGGACGCGGCTGACAATTTCGGCGCAGGACCCGGCATCGATTGCCGCCGGCCGGGGGATTGGCGCGGCGCGGGAATGGATCAAGTCGGAGTTTGAACGGTATTCGAAAGATTGTGGCGGATGCCTGGAAGTGAAAACCGACAGCTTTACGGAAGAACCTGCTGACCGGATTCCTAAAGCCACGGAAATCACCAATGTTTATGCGGTCCTGAAGGGTACGGACGCCACGAACGCGAGACGGATCGTACTGGTGACAGGGCACTACGATTCGCGCAACAGCGACACGCTCGATGTCAGCGGCGACGCGCCGGGGGCGAACGATGACGGCAGCGGAACCGCGGTGAGCCTGGAATGCGCGCGGGTGCTGAGCGGGATGAAGTTTCCGGCAACGATTGTGTTTCTCACTGTCGCGGGCGAAGAGCAGGGGCTGAACGGCAGCCATCATTTCGCCCAGATGGTCAAAGAAAGGCTGGCGAAGGATGAGGGCTGGGATCTAGAGGCGGTTCTCAACAACGACATCGTCGGCGGCGACAAGATCGCGGAGCAGGATCATTCTGTGGTGCGCGTATTTTCTGAAGGTGTGCCCGCGGCGGCTACGGAGCAGGATCTCCGGCGCATTCGTGGCCTGGGTGGGGAGAGCGATTCCGGGTCGCGGGAACTGGCGCGGTATATCGCCGATATGGGCCGGGCCTACGATGTGGGCGTGAAGCCGATGCTGGTGTTCCGGCTGGATCGCTACCTGCGCGGCGGCGATCATTATTCGTTCAACCAGCAAGGATTTTCGGCGGTGCGCTTTACGGAATTTCGCGAGGACTTTCATCATCAGCATCAGAACGTGCGGACCGAAAACGGCATCGAATATGGCGATTTGCCGAAGTTTGTGGATTACGAGTACGTGTCACATGTGGCGCGGCTGAACGCTGCGACGCTGGCGTCATTGGCATCGGCGCCCGCGCCTCCGGCGAACGTTCATGTGCTGACGAAAGATCTGGAGAATGATTCGACGCTGACGTGGGAGGCTTCTCCGGGCGGGCTGGCTACGGAATATGAGGTCTTGTGGCGCGCGACGAGCAGCCCGGAATGGGAACACTCGCAGAAAGTCGTGAGCGCGACGCGCGTGACGCTGAAGCTTTCGAAGGATAATGTCATCTTCGGCGTAAGGGCGGTCGACCGTGCCGGGCATCGCAGCTTGCCGGTGGTACCGGCGCCGGAACGGTGAGCGGCAGCAGAGCTGCGGAATCCCCACTTCTCGCATAGGACGCGAGAAATGGGGCACCCGACTAGAACCCGAGTAGAATTGGACGAGAGGTTAATCAGTGCGGCGAACCGGCGAACCGATGACGTTGAGCCTGCCCCCGTTCACCCGGGCGGTGACGTGGCTGCTGGGGATTAATACGGGCATTTATCTCCTGTTACTGCTGCTGATGAGGGTCCGGCCTGACCTTCCGCTATTCGTGCTCGATCACCTGGCTCTTCAACCCGAGGCGGTCGTCCACGGCGCAATCTGGCAGCTGGTGACGTACGGATTTCTTCACTTCGAGTTCTGGCACTGGTTCGGCAATATGCTTGGCCTCTGGATGTTTGGCTCCGCGTTTGAGGGCGCGTGGGGCACACGGCGTTTCGTCGAACTATTTTCCTTTGGAGTGGTTGGGGCTGCGATTACCACAATTGCGGTGTCGTACTCGCATATCCTGGGCAATCCTGCGACACGCACTCTGGGAGCTTCGGGCGGCGTATTCGCGATTCTGATCGCGTTTGGAATGTTGTTTGGGGAAAACGAAATCATGATGATTCCGTTTCCCTTTCTCATCAAGGCCAAGTACTTTGTGGGAATTCTGATCGTGGTTACGCTGGCGTTTGCCATGTCGGGCAGCGGAGGCGTGGCTTACGTGGCCCATCTGGGGGGCCTGCTATTCGGCTGGCTCTACGTTCGGCGCGGACCCAAGCCAGCGGTCGCGAATGTCGGGCTCGCCGAGCGCTATTACGGCGCGCGTAACTCTTACTATCGCTGGAAGCGGCGGCGGGCGGCGAAGAAGTTTGAGGTCTATATGTCGAAGCATGACCGCCAGGTTCACTTCGACGAGCATGGGAATTACATTCCTCCGGACGATGACCCGCGCAAGGGGAACGGCGGGGGGAAGTCAGGGTGGGTGAACTGAAAATTGGGTTGTCATCCTGAGCGCGGTCTTTGTCCGAAGGATCCATGCAGTTGTGGCGCGGCACGGAAATGCAGAGGTCCTTCGCTTCGCTCAGGATGACAATTCAGAGAACTTGGTGAATTCAGAAAAGATCAGCCTCGGCAGTTCTTCCCGCTTTGCTTTTCCTTTGAATCCCAGGTCGTGACCGGCGCCTTCGATTGACAATAATTTCGTCTTCGCCGGAATCATCTTCAGGGCGCGCTCCATCTCCTCGATTGAGCCGAAGGGGTCGCGGGTACCGTGAACGAAGAGCGTTGGCGTGTGCAGGTTGGGCAGATGTTGGGTGCGTTGCTGCTCCGGTTTGCGCGGCGGATGCAGCGGGTACGAGAGCAGGAGCAGCGCGGCGACGAGCGTGGGATCTTCTTCCGAGAGCTCAGCACAGAGCATGCTGGACTGGCGTCCGCCGTAGGAGTGGCCTGCGAGATAGATTTTTCCCGCTCCTGGCGACTGGCTCGGATCATTTGGGCCAAAATCCCCACGTCTCGCAGAAGCACCGAGACGTGGGGCACCCAGTTCGTTTGTAAGCGCGGCAACAGCGTTCTTTATGCCGGCGCGGTCGCGGGCGGCGTCGCCGGGGCCGGGCGGGCCGTAGGATCTCGTCTGGCGGTAGGGCAGATCGCAGCGCAGGACGGTGAATCCGGCAGCGGAGAAGGTTTCTGCAAGGGCGATGAGGAGCGGGGCTTGTGCGTTCGATCCCGCGCCATGCGTCAGGACTAGGCCGTTGTTGTTCGGCGTGTCGGGGATATGGAGAAAACCGCGAACCTTGGGGTCGACGGCGTTGTCGGAGAAGTCGCGGATGGAAGCAGTCGGCAAGACGGGCTCGAAGACATTTTAAATGGCTGGACGCGAAAGTCCCCACTTCTCGCGCGAGAAATGGGGCACCCAGCAATAACCAGGGCTTCGCTCTGTGCCGGACAGCCGGGGCGGCTGTCCCCACATGAGATTGCTTATCACTTTGCCTGTTCCAGAGGCACTTCGGTCAGCGTTTCGTAGACTTTTACGATTTGGATTTCGTGGCCGAGTTTCGCCCAGCAGCGCTGCATGTCGGGGTCTTCGAGCGCGGCGCGGCGGGCCTCTTCGGAGTTCCAGTAACGCAGGAAGACGTAGTGCGATTCGCGGTCGCGATAGAGCAGATCGCGTCCGTAGCTCTTCGCGGCAACAATCGTCATCAGTTCGCGAAGGGTCGAGAGGGAATCGGCTTCTTTCTCCGGGACGGGCTCCCAGACGGCCACCGAGAGTATCTCTTGCGCCATAGGGTTCGTTCTGCGATACGCAGCGATTATAGCTTGCGGCGCCCGGAAGAGTGCGGCTTCCCATGACGCGGGTGCTTGGGGTGCGGCTGCTTCGGACGCGGCTTCTTCGGATGAACGATGCGCTCGGCCTCTTCGGAGGTGACCACGTGCAGGCGCATCAGGTTGGTCGAGCCGGAGGCCTGGCGCGTGCCGGCCACGACTCCGAGGACGTCTCCGGGTTTCAACATGCCGCGGCGGACGAGATCCTGCTCGGCCATGCTCACCATCTGTTCCGCAGAGCGGGCCTGGCGGCACCACACGGGATGGACTCCCCAATAAAGATTCAGGCGATGCACCACGGTTGCGATGTGGGTGAAGGCGTAAATGGCGGCCTTGGGGCGGTATTTTGAAATCATGCGAGCCGTGTTGCCGGTCTCGGTAAAAACGGCGATGGCACCCATAGGCAGATCTTCTGCGGAGTGGGCAATCGACTCGCAGATGGTCTCGGCCACAGAGAGCCCGCTGTGCTCACGGCGACGGCGGAACTGGACGAAGTCGCCCATGTTGCATTCGGCTTCCACCACGATGCGCGCCATGATCGAGACCGACTCGCGTGGATACTGGCCGCTGGCGGTTTCCGCCGAGAGCATGACGGCGTCGGAGCCGTCGAAAATGGCATTCGCCACGTCGCTGGCCTCGGCGCGCGTGGGACGCGGATTCTCAATCATCGACTCCAGCATCTGCGTGGCCGTGATGACGGGCTTGCGCCATGCTGCGGCACGGCGGATGACATGCTTTTGAATGACGGGAACTTTTTCCGGAGGGACTTCGACACCGAGGTCGCCGCGAGCGACCATGACTCCGTCGGCGGCTTCGAGAATCTCTTCCAGATGATCGATGGCTTGCGGCTTTTCCAGCTTCGCAATCACGGGAACGTCGCTTTGGTGCGTGGCGATGATGTGCTTCACCATGCTGACGTCTGCGGCCGTGCGCACGAACGAGAGCGCAATCGCATCGACGCCGTGCTTGAGGCCGAATTCGAGGTCTTTGCGGTCTTTTTCGGTTAGCGCCGGGATGGAGAGAGCGACGCCGGGGAGATTGATGCCCTTGTGCTCGCCGAGCATGCCTCCGTTGAGAACATCGCAGAGCACGTCATTGCCGTGGACCCCGCGAACGCGCAGCTCGATCAGGCCGTCACTGAGCAGGATGCGGGCGCCGGGCGCAATTTCACCGGCGAGATCGGGGAACGTGGTGGAGATGCGCGCGGCGGTTCCGGGGACATCCTGGGGAGTGATGGTCACGACTGAGCCGGTTTTCAACAGAACTGGCTCGTGCCGCTCCAGCGGGCCGGTGCGGATCTTTGGGCCTTGCAGGTCCTGGAGGATGCAGACCGTGCGTCCTTCACGGTCGGCGGCGCGACGCAGGCGGCGGATGTTGTGGGCGTGATCTTCGTGGGTGCCGTGAGAGAAATTGAGGCGCGCAACGTCCATGCCGAGGCGGAGCAATTCGCGCATGGCGGCTTCGGTGTTGCAGGCGGGACCGATGGTGCAGATGATTTTGGCGCGACGGAAAGCCGAGTTGGCGGGAGGCTGCGCCGCTGACGTGGTTCCGGCCCCCGGATAGTCCTCCACCTTTGTGTTCTTGTTGCTCACTGTCAATTTCTTCCTCGATCAGGGCGACTGCTGATTCTGAGAACAATAGTAGAGACGTATCTTGCTACGTCTCTGGTTACGACACTCCGAACGATGGTGAGAGAGACGTTGCAAGCGACGTCTCCACCAAAGGTTAGTCCGCCAGCTTGGGGCCGTTGATCGCCGTCAGCTCTTTGCCCAGCATGGCGCGAGGGAACAGCAGGGCATTGAATTCCGCCCCTACCAGGACGACCAGGGAAATCATGTACATCCATACCAGCAGGGCCATGGCGACTCCGAGCGATCCGTAAATTGTGGCGAAATTGGCGAAGTGCTGCAGGTACGAGCGAAATCCAATCGTAACCGAGAACCACAAGACCGTCGCCAGAGTCGCACCGGGAATCACGCTATGCCAGGGCTGGGTGCGGGGGACGGCGTTGTGGTAGATCAGCGCAATCACCGCGATGCTGGTAAGAGTGGCGATCAGCCAGCGGATCGAGCCCCAGAGCAACAGAACGTAGACGCTGAAATCGGGGTCGATGTAGGGCAGAAGACGGGTTTCGAACTTGCTGCCAACGGCGACAAGGAGCGTTGCGAAGGTCATGGGAATGAGCGCGAAAACGACCAGCAGGAATGCGATCAGGCGCTCTTTCACCAGGCCCCAGATTTTCGGCAGTTCGTAGCAGCGGCGGAAACCTTCCATCCAGGAGATCATGACGCCGGAAGCGGTCCAGAGTGTGATGACTGAAGTCGTGGTCAACAGGCCGACGGGATGTTGCGCGGCGCCCTTCAGGTAGCTGAGCGCAGTGTTACCGCCAGCCGGCAGGATGCTGCCCAGAGCGTAGGAAATTTCCCGCAGATAGGGCGCGCCCTTACGCCAGTTCGCTAGACCGGAGCCGATGATCAACAGGACGGGGAAGAAGGTGAGAATCGAGGAATACGCCGAGGCTTTGGCAGTGGCGAAGGCGTCGTGGACGAAGGCCCGCCAGAAGGCCAGTCGCAAAAGGCGGAAGAAGCGTAGCATCCGTTGCCCTAGATTAGGGCCGGGAGGCACTGAGCGCAAGGAGGGAAGTAGGACAGGTTCCTCGATGCGCACTCGCTGGGGGGTAGCGTGCATTCGTGTTAAAGGGAAGCAAGTTCGGGGGCGAGGCGGGTTCGCCCCCGAAGTTCGCTTCAGTTTTGACTACTCGGCCGCGGGGAGTTCCGCGGGCAGTTCGTCGGTCTCGCCTTCGTGCCGCATCATCTCGAGAGCACGTTCCGCTTCTTCGTAGGCAGCCGAGACTTCCGCCTGCACCTTGGCCGCCGCCTCTTCCATCTCTGGCGAGAGGCGCACGTTGCGGTAGTACTCCATGCCGGTACCGGCAGGGATGAGGCGTCCGACGATGACGTTTTCTTTCAGGCCACGCAGGTGGTCGACCTTGCCGTTGATGCTGGCTTCGGTGAGCACGCGCGTGGTCTCCTGGAACGACGCCGCCGAGATGAACGAGTCGGTGGAGAGCGATGCCTTTGTGATGCCCAGAAGCAGGGGCCGTCCGGTGGCCGGCTTGCCGCCTTCCTTGATCACGCGCTCGTTCTCCTCGCGGAACGCGAACTTGTCGAGCTGTTCTTCGAGCAGGAATCGCGTGTCGCCCACGTCTTCGACCTTCACCCAGCGCATCATCTGGCGGACAATCACTTCGATGTGCTTGTCACTGATGTTGACGCCCTGCAGCCGGTAGACTTCCTGGATTTCGTTTACCAGGTAAGCCTGCAGCTCTTTTTCGCCAAGTACGGCCAGGATGTCGTGCGGGTTGAGCGGGCCGTCCATCAGCGGTTCGCCTGCTTTCACGCGCTCGCCTTCCTGCACGTTGATGTGAACGCCACGGGGAACCGAGTATTCCTTCTCCGTGCCGTTGTCGGCCACGACGTAGATCTTGCGCTGGCCCTTGGACACTTCGCCGAACTTGACCGTGCCATCGATTTCGCTGATGACCGCGGTCTCATGCGGCTTGCGGGCTTCGAACAGCTCGACCACGCGCGGCAGGCCACCGGTGATGTCCTTGGTCTTCGTTGTCTCGCGCGGGATCTTGGCCAGCACGTCGCCCGGAGAAACGGTGTCGCCGTCCTGCACCATAAGGTGGGCGCGGGAAGGCATGAGGTAGCGCTTGCTCGCCTTGCCTTTGATGACAATGGCGGGCTGGCGCTTCTCGTCGGGCGAATCGCCGACCACGTGACGCGACAGGCCGGTGACTTCGTCCACTTCTTCGTGGAGCGTGACACCTTCCTGCAGGTCCTTGAACTGCGCCGTGCCGCCGATTTCGGTCAGGATGGCGAAGGTGTAAGGATCCCACTCGACCATGACTTGACCGAGCGTGACTGCATCGCCATCGTTGACTTTCAGTTTTGCGCCGTACACGACAGAGTAGCGCTCGCGTTCGCGATTCTTGTCGTCGACGACCGCGATCGAGCCTTGGCGATTCATAACCACCAGATCGCCAGACTTCGCCTTGACGGTCTGCAGGCCGATGAAGCGCACGTTGCCGTTGTTCTTGGCATCGAGGCGCGACTGCTCCGAGACTCGCGATGCCGTACCGCCGATGTGGAAGGTACGCATGGTGAGCTGGGTTCCAGGTTCGCCGATGGACTGCGCCGCGATGACGCCGGTTGCTTCGCCCAGTTCGACGAGGCGTCCGGAAGCCAGGTTGCGGCCGTAGCACATGACGCAGACGCCGCGTTTCGATTCGCAAGTCAGCACCGAACGGATTTTTACCCGCTCGATACCGGCAGCCTGAATCGCTACCGACAGGTCTTCGGTGATCTCGTTGTTGATATCCACGATCACGTTGCCGTCGTAGTCTTTGATCTTCTCGAGTGATACACGTCCGATGATGCGGTCGCGGAGCGCTTCGATGATCTCGCCGGCTTCCACGATACCTTGCACGTAGATGCCGTCGACCGTGCCGCAGTCGTACTCGCTGATGATGACGTCTTGCGCGACATCGACCAGGCGGCGAGTCAGGTAGCCGGAGTCGGCCGTCTTGAGCGCCGTATCGGCCAAGCCCTTGCGGGCGCCGTGGGTCGAGACGAAGTACTCCAACACCGTCAACCCTTCACGGAAGTTTGCCGTGATGGGCGACTCGATGATTTCGCCGGAAGGCTTGGCCATCAATCCGCGCATACCGGAGAGCTGGCGGATCTGCTGTTTCGATCCGCGAGCGCCGGAGTCGGCCATGACGTAAATCGGATTGAGTTCGCCTTCCTTGTCGCGCCGTTGCATTTCACCGAACATTTCGTCGGCAACTTTTTCGGTAATCGCCGACCAGATTTCGATGACCTTGTTGTAGCGCTCGCCGTTGGTGATGGCGCCGTCCAGGTATTGCTGCTGCACGGCGACGACTTGCTTCTCAGCGTCTTTGACCAGGACTTTCTTGCTGTCCGGGATGACCATGTCGTCGATGCCGATGGAAAGGCCGGCGCGGGTCGCAAACTGGAAGCCCAGCGTCTTGACTTCATCGAGCATCTTGACGGTGACCTCTAGGCCGAACGTCAAATAACAGTAGTTGACCAGCGCGCCAATGCCTTTTTTCTTGAGCAGGCCATTGATGTAGGGCATGCCCTCGGGCAGGTGATCGTTCAGAATGGCGCGGCCCACCGTCGTGTTGACGAAGGAGCGCTCCACCTGTACCGGCTCGGTGTGAATGATGTCCTGATCGTCGTACGCGGTGGTCAGGTCAATCAGCGAACCCGAGTAGCGGAGACGGATGGGGCTGAGCGTCTCGACTTCACCGGCATCCATGGCCATCAGCACTTCTTCGATGTTGGCAAAGGCGCGGCCTTCACCCTTCGCGCCCGGCTTCGCTTTGGTCAGGTAATAAAGACCGAGCACCATGTCTTGCGTGGGCACGGTAATCGGCTGGCCCGAAGCGGGCGAAAGAATGTTGTGCGAGGCCAGCATGAGGACGCTGGCTTCGACCTGCGCTTCCGGAGATAGCGGAATGTGAACCGCCATCTGGTCACCGTCGAAGTCGGCGTTGAACGCCGTGCAGACCAGCGGGTGAATCTTGATAGCCTTGCCTTCCACCAGCACGGGCTCGAACGCCTGAATGCCGAGGCGGTGCAGCGTGGGAGCGCGGTTCAGCAGCACCGGGTGGTCCTTGATGACTTCCTCAAGGATGTCCCACACGATCGGTTCCTGCTGCTCGACCATTTCTTTCGCTTGCTTGATGGTGGTGACGTTGCCCGTCTGCTCGAGGCGGTGATAGATGAACGGCTTGAACAGTTCGAGCGCCATCTTCTTGGGCAGACCGCACTGGTGCAGCTTGAGTTCGGGACCGACCACGATGACGGAACGTCCGGAGTAGTCGACGCGCTTGCCGAGCAGGTTCTGGCGGAAGCGGCCCTGCTTGCCCTTCAGCGTGTCGGAGAGCGACTTCAGCGGACGATTGTTCGCGCCACGCAGCACGCGGCCACGGCGTCCGTTGTCGAACAGGGCGTCGACAGCTTCCTGCAACATGCGTTTTTCGTTGCGCACGATGACTTCGGGAGCGTGCAGGTCCATCAGCTTCTTCAACCGATTGTTGCGGTTGATGACGCGGCGGTAAAGATCGTTCAAGTCAGACGTAGCAAAGCGGCCGCCGTCGAGTGGAACCAGGGGGCGCAGCTCGGGCGGAATAACCGGGATGACGTCGAGGATCATCCAGTGCGGCTTGTTGCCGCTCTTGCGGAAGGCCTCGACGACTTTGAGACGCTTGGCGTACTTGAGCCGCTTCTGCAGCGAGCTCTCGTTCTTCATCTTCTCGCGCAGTTCGACGGAAAGGCCGTCGGTATCGACACGCTTGAGCAGTTCCTTGATCGCCTCGGCGCCCATCATGGCCTTGAAACCGGCCGGACGGTATTGCTGGTCGAGTTCGCGGAACTTAGCTTCGTCCTTGATGACTTCGCGGTCTTTCACCGGAGCGTCGCCGGGCTCGACCACGACGTAGGCCTCGAAGTAGAGCACGGACTCAAGGTCGCGCAGAGAGATGTCGAGCAGGTGTCCGATGCGGCTGGGCAGTCCTTTGAAGAACCACACGTGCGAGCAGGGCGACGCCAGCTCGATGTGGCCCAGACGCTCGCGGCGAACTTTGGAGAGCGTGACTTCCACGCCGCACTTGTCGCAGATCACGCCGCGGTGCTTCATGCGCTTGTACTTGCCGCACAGGCACTCCCAGTCGGTAACCGGTCCGAAGATGCGGGCGCAGAACAAGCCATCGCGCTCCGGCTTGAAGGTGCGGTAGTTGATGGTCTCAGGCTTGGTAACTTCGCCGTGCGACCAGCTGCGGATTTTCTCCGGAGACGCCAGACTGATGCGAATGGCGTCGAAGTCCGCAATCACATTTGCCATTTCAAATGGGCTCGAACGAAACAAGGTGTTCCTCCGCTTTCCTGCTCTCTGGCAGTACCGAGTAGCGAGTACCGGGTACCGAGTTCATGTCCCGCGCGATTCGAGAGCGCATAATCCGCAGAACGTTCTTTCAAAGCCTTTAAACGTCACTCTTCGCGTTTCGAAGATCGGATTCGTGTCGAACACCATTTTCATCGATTCGCAAAACCCATCGCGAACCGCGACACCGAAGCCAATCTGGCGACCGCTCAACCGTGCCCGACGCGATCAAATCATCGCGCTGACCGTCTTCCATATCCTCATCAAAAGCCGTTACATGCATTCCTTCAACGAGCGTTACCGTATTGCCGTGCTCGTCGACCGCGGTATCTTCATGCGACAAGCACAACAATTGACTGAACAAACCGTTGAAGTCGGCTCTCAACTTCATTGAACTCACTCAGCCTCTCGTTTACCGAATCACGACCCGGTTTTGCGCGGTACTCGCGACTCGGTACTCGGGACTAATCCGCTGCCACGCTGGCCGTGGGCTTCTTCTCGCCTGCCTTGATCAGTTCCACATCGAGACAGAGCGACTGCAGCTCGCGGATCAGCACGTTGAACGATTCCGGTACGCCGGGCTCCATGGCGGCTTCACCCTTGACGATGGCCTCGTAAATCTTGGTGCGGCCGTATACGTCGTCGGACTTCGCCGTCAGCAGCTCCTGCAAAATGAACGCTGCGCCGTAAGCTTCCAGCGCCCAGACTTCCATTTCTCCAAAACGTTGTCCGCCGAACTGCGCCTTGCCGCCCAAGGGTTGTTGGGTGATGAGCGAGTACGGACCGATGGAACGCGCGTGAATCTTGTCGTCCACCAGGTGGGACAGCTTCAGCATGTAGATGTAGCCCACGGTGACCGGCTGTTCGAACTTCTCGCCCGTCATACCGTCGCGAAGAGTCGTCTTGCCCGAAGTCGGCAGACCGGCATGTTCGAGCAGCGCCTTGATTTCGCCTTCCTTCGCGCCATCGAACACTGGCGACCCCATGAACACGCCCTTGGCCAGAGTTGGCGCCACGGATTCCACATCTTCGTCGGTCATCTCAGAAATGATGTCGGCCAGCTGCGAGTCCTTGAACAACGCCTTCAACTCGCGGCGGATGGCTTCGGTGCGCGTGTTCTCCTTGAGCAATTGCGTGATCTTCTCGCCGAGGACGAAACCAGCCCATCCGAGGTGGGTCTCGAGAATCTGTCCCACGTTCATACGGGAAGGTACGCCAAGCGGGTTGAGCACGATTTCCACGGGCTGTCCGTCTTCGAGGTACGGCATGTCCTCTTCCGGCAGAATGCGGGCAATGACGCCCTTGTTGCCGTGACGGCCGGC